>Ga0180438_10003890_pt1 | contig 22071 bp, 32 predicted proteins | sample SS_ome_12_FD_132455 | JGI IMG/M metagenome (GOLD analysis project Ga0180438, IMG submission 132455) | Hypersaline lake sediment archaeal communities from the Salton Sea, California, USA - SS_3_D_2 metaG | ecosystem: Environmental > Aquatic > Non-marine Saline and Alkaline > Hypersaline >...
GCTGGAGGAAATTATACTCAAGAAACAATGTATGTTTATACTATTAAGAAAAACCAAAGTGTCATGCAATGGGGTGATTTATATTTAAGTGAAAGTGCATATGAATTCTTTGGAGATACATTTGCTTTATTCTTAGCACTACTAATAATACTAACATTAGGTCTATTAGCAGCTTCTGGAGGAACATTACAAATAGTATTCATAATAATGGGATTAATGTTTGTGAGCGTCTTAGGACTTGTTAAATTTGGGACAACTGAAACAGGATTTGGATTAGTAATATATTTCATAATTGCAGGAGGTATAATGATATGGAAATTATCATCAAAAGGAAGATAAATGGCATATGATTTCAAAAGATTAGTATATGGTGCATTATTATTCACCGCAACAATGTATGTATTAATACTCGTAGTGGTAGGCTTAGGCGCAAATTATAATAAAGATATGACACAATTAGGAGGTGGAGTCTTCGACGAAGAGAACTGGATACTTGGCACGACAAGTGCATATGATGATGCTTCAAGTATTAGAAATTCTTCAGTAACAGCTTCAGTAACAAATTTGGATGAACCTACAAGTAGTAAATCAATATTTGAACAAATAGTAGATTTCGCAATATTACCATTTCATTTAATATTTACAGTAATGTCAGTAATATTTGAAGTTCCACCAGCAATAATGTGGACACTTGCAACAATATTAATAATAGAATTAGTATTAGTAGTTTGGCGTCTTCTTAAACAAGGAGATTAGTCACTAAAAAGGAGTAACAAAATGGGTATAAAAGGGAAACCGTTATCGGAAGAACATAAGAGAAAGATAGGAAAAGCTAATCGTATTGCTGTCAAAAAGTATTATAAAAACAATCCCAATGTTAATAATTCTGGGAGATTTAAAAAAGGTGAAGGTTGGCCAAAAGGTAAAAAAAATCCTAAACTACAAGAAAAAAATCATTATAGATGGAAAGGTGGATCTAGAACCACTGCTAGAACAATGGCTATAAGATATGGTAAAGATTTAACAATTTGTCAATTTTGTAAAGAAAAAAGTACAACAAAAAGAAGAGTAATTCATCATATGGATGGAAATTCATGGAATAATGAAAAATGGAATCAAGTTGTAGCGTGTGACTTTTGCCATAATGCAATTCATGATACTAAATCTAAAAGACTTAATAGATTTCAAAAAGGACATACTGGATATAATGGGGAGGTAAAAAAATAGCATATACAAATCCTTCATCAATAAACGCCACACTTGGGCTGCAAGAATTCCTAGTTTATGCTAGTGAGATAACCAACTATTGGTTTGGTAATATGATAATAATCACTGTTTTTATGATTTCTTTATCATATTATCTATACACATACGGCACTAAAGATTTCTGGAGCGGAACAGCAGTTGCTGGTTATTTTGCTTTTGTAGTAGCATTATTTTTATGGTTAATGAATGCTATTACAGGAACAACAATGACAATTGTATTAGGCGCTGTAAGTTTAGCCACTGTAGCATTATGGATGAATCGTAGAGAATCATAATTTTCATAAATTGTATAGACTTAATATAGTCTATTAAAAGATTTATAAATAAAAGTTACTCCTGAAATGTAGGGAAAAGAGGTGATTTATGTTATATCTTTTACCTAAATTCCCAGTCTTTCAATACTTGAAAGGAGGTTTATATTAGAAAAACAATGAAATTCGGAAAAATGGATAAGGGTGTAGCAGGTCTAAACCTATTTCTTAGCTTAATCGTTATGCTTTTCGTTATTGGTCTAGTTGTTATGATCTTTGCTCTAATGGGTGGAGAATTAAATTCAGCTACTACTGATACTACAGCACAACAAGTTATTGGAAACACTTCTGATGCTCTTAAGAGTTCAGTTGATTGGTTTGACATCTTTATCGTTATCGGAGCAATGGTTGTTCTTATCTTACTAACTGTGATAATTATCGCTGCTATTAGAGGATCTGGATTAATCGCTGCTGGTGGTTCAGCTTAAATGCTGAAACACTTATCGGTTACGAGATAGAATAATATTTGAATTAAGGCTTGGAGTGCTTAACACTCTGAGCCTTTTTTTTTAGTATTCTTTCAAATTTCTTTTAAGATAAAATGAAACTGGTAATGAAACACGATGAAGGAACCGCTGGCCTTAATTTATTTCTAAGCTTAATTGTAAGTTTGTTTGTTATTGGTCTTATTGTAATGATTTTCGCCATAGTAGGGGGAGGTCTTACAGAGGCATCATATACATCGACTAGTGCTTCACCAACAGGAGAAGTACTTACTAATGTTAATGATGGCGCTGCAACAAGTTTTGCTGTTGCAAGTTACCAAGACGTAACATGTTCATCACCTGTATTTTATAACCAAACAGGAGGAGAAACAATTGGTTCATCTAACTATTCAGTTAGTGGATGTTCTGTGACTGCTCTAGATTGGGTGAATACAAGTACTGTTACATACGAATTACTTGAAAACGTTACAAATCTATCAGCAGTTAGTTTTGCTGTTTCTGGATATGATAGCGTAAATTGTTCAAGTGTTAGTGTTCACAATCAAACAGACGGAGTAATAATTCTTGAAACTGGTAACTATTCAGTTACTGCATGTACGATAACAGCGATTTCTGGTTCACCATATATGGGAACTTATAAAGATAATGCTTATAATTGGACTGTTAATTACACATACTCATTTGTTGACGCATCACCTTATAATGCAACAAATTGGTTAGTAAATTATACATACGTTTATAATGCAGACAACGACGCAACACAAACTATTGGTAACACTACTGAAGCAGTTGCTAGTGCTGTAGATTGGTTTGATATCTTTATTGTCATAGGTGCAATGGTGGTATTAATCTTATTAACAGTTGTAATTATTGCAGCAATCAGAGGCTCAGGATTAATAACTCAAAGCACAGCGTAAATAATTTAATTCTTTTTTTTTTATTCTTTAATTTTATAATCCTCTCATAGGATTATGCAAAATTCTCATAATAAAATATAGCGTAATAACAAACATTCCTATCACTACAAAAAAAGGAAATGCTGACATTATTGATGTCACTCCTTCTAGTGTACTAGTAACATTTGATATAATAAGTTCAGATGATGAATTTGTCGCCATATTTAATTCATTCATGGAAGTTAACATATAATATATCGCAACTATAATTAATATTAAAGGTAATAGAAAAAATATAATTTTACTAAAACTTTCAATTATATCAAACAAATTTATACCTGTATAATCATTATAATCATCGTTTACAGTAGCCCGTAACGTTTTTCTTTCACCATTATCTTTATATTTTTTAGGTGTTTGTTCTTGTTTTTTAGCATGTTCAGCCGGATTTGTACGAATTACATTATCAGAATCATCTTTATACACATCACTTCCTTCATTAGCACCATAATAATCTGAACTTCCCATTTAATTTACCTATTTTATAAAAATGTGAAAGGAAAAATAAAATTCACAAACCTTAATTATTCTTTTTTAACATCAGTTTTAGTATTTTTTGAAGTTTTATCTGTTTCTGTAGCAGTCTTTAAAGCTAATGTAGAAAGGCCTAAATCATTAGGTCTAGCAATCCTGTTTAAAGCAGCATCGGCAGTTGTATCATTTGATACACTTACAGCAGAAATTAATTTTCCTAAATCAAAACCTGATTTGCCTTCACCGTCGCCAGCAAATACTTTGACGTCAGCTTTTTCTAAAGCTTGAGCACTAGCAATACCAACATCTTTCTGCATAGCAACAATTTGTTCAGCAGTCAATGCTCTAATTGCATCAGGAGTAAACTTGTTCAGTGCCGCTTGAAGGGCATCTTTTGCTTTAGCTTCTGCCATACCTTTTTCATAAATTTCAGCGGCATTACCTTTAGCTATTTCTTGAAGTTTTAACTTTTCACCTTCACCGTATGCTTTTTGCTCTTCTCTAATAACTTCAGCAACTTCTTTCTTCTGTTGTGCTAAAATCTTAGCTTGTTCCTTATCAATTTCAGCTTGACGAATCGTTTCAACTTGAATAACTTCATATGCTTTCTGTTTAGCTATTTTCTGCTGTTCAGAAATCTTTTGATCACGCATTTGTTCTTGTTCACCAACACGTTGATCACGTTCAATTTCTCTTTGCTTACTTTTTTCATCTGCTTCAGCTTCTTTTACACGAGCAGACTTATCTTTTTCAGCATTACGTTCTCTAGTAGTAGCCTCAATTTCTTTTTCTCTTCTTTTTGAGATATCAGAAATGATTTTACTATCTTTAGTATCTTGAAAATCTACTAACTGAAAATTAACCAATTGAAGACCCCATTTCTTAAGATCATCTTCCATCTCAAGACGGATTTTTTCTTCCATTGCCTTCTTCTCTCCTCTAGCATCAACAACATCATATTTTACTGTTACAGCTCTTACAGAAGCACGTATAACTTCAACCAATTGTTGTTTCAAATCCTCATTAGTTATAAAAGTCTCAGCAGCTGTTTGAACATCGTTAATTCTATACTTTGTAGAAGATTTAACCATATATCTTGCCTGATTCTTTTCATAAGTCTCTTGTTCAATTACAAGTTCCTTAATAGTAACATCCATTGCTCTTACTGCTCTACCTATAAATGGCACAAAACGTGGAATTGCAAAATATGCTTTCTTTTTACCAATATTTTCATCCGGAGAAACAACAAATCTTCCACTATGTGTTACGACAAGATGAGCTTCACTCGGATCAACAATACGGTACCACGCAAAAGCAAGAAGTACTATTATAACTAAAACGACTAACAATACAATTAATAATATATTTATCATATCTATTACCTCCTTTCAGGAATTATGAAATTGAAACTATTTCCAATTCACCATTTTCAAGTTTGGATGATAAAGGATTAGCGACAATTAATTTAGATATTTTATTATCACCATCCTTACTTTCTAATATAAAATTTTCTTCATTTTGTATCATTTCATATACTTTATCAATACCTTCAGACTTTGCAAGAATAATCTTTGCATGTTCAGGTTTATCAGTATATTGAGTAATCTCTATTTTTCCTTGAATTCTTGTAAGTGTCATACATGTTATAATTATATAGACTTTATAAATTTTATTATTATGCACATTATATCTTATATGAAAATGTTTATATAGATTAATAACCAGTTATTAATAGGTTATTAACATGGCAGAAGAAGAGGAAATGAATGAAGAAGCGCAAGAATTAATAGATAGTTCTAATGATGAAAATGAAGAAATTGAAGATGAAGAAATGGAAGACAATTCTGAAAAAATACAAGAAATATTAAGAAAGAACAAAGAAAAAGAACAACAACAAGAAGAAGAGACTTCAATTAAAGGACAAGTAGAAATCGCTAAACAAATTAAACCAGAACATTTGAAAACAAAAGAAGAAAATATATTAGAATCAACAAAAGTGAACATGTTAAAACAAGAGCAAAAAGAAAAAGAGCAAGAAATTAAATTAAAACGTCAACAGGCTGAAGAGAAAAGACAAGAAGAAAGATTAAAACAATTACAAAAAGGACCTGGAACTGGTACTGTATTAGGAGCACAAATAGGTGGATTTTTTGGATTTACCAGAGAAGGAGTCGCAGGAGCTGATATCACGAAACAAAAAATCAAGTCTAAAGAAGGTGATGTACAAAAATATGAAGATATAATTTCTATATTAAATAAACAAAAGAATTTGAAAATAAAACAAGCAAAATCTGATGGTAAAATAACAGATACAGAACAAAAAGATATCAACAAATTAATTGATAAAATAGCTGGCTATGAAAAAAAGGCCGATGTTCAAAGAAGTGTCTTAAGCAAATTAAAAACAGATCAAATTCAAGAAGGAAAATTTAGATATATGAGTCCTGCTGTTGCAAGAAAAATTGGCATTATGCCATCAGCACAGACAAATAAAAAGGGTAAAACAACAACTAAAAAGATTAAAGGTTTAACAATAAAAAAAGGATTTGATAAAAGATTTGCTAAATCATTAAAAGGTGCAACATTAGCAGTTGAACCAAAACAACAACAAATATCAACACAAAATGAAATTGATATTAGTGATGAAACTGAAATTAAACCAGCTCCTGTCAAACGAAACCCGTACGGTGTTGATGATTGGATAATGGATATTTAAAATGGCCATAAATAAAGATTTACAAAGGTATGGAATTAATGTTCCTTCAAAGATTTATCCTCAACAAATAGGAGGATTGCCAGCGACAGCTGTACCAGCAATGCCTCAAGAAGCAATGGACGAAGTTAATCCAAAAATATACAAGAAACAAAAATGGTTCAGAACATATAACGAAATGATTCAATGGAAATCACAAAATGGAATCAGCGACGCTGTTATGGTTCAAATGAAACGTCCATATAGAGGTTATAGATATCAGTTACATTATAATTCACCTAATGTTACAAATAAATCTAGAGGTATCGTTCAATGAAAGATAAAAGAATGATGGCGATTGAAAAAGATGTGGCAGACATGTTAGATGAATCTAAAGTATATAATAGAGAAACACATAGTGATGTTATTAGACGTTTATTAAAGAGGGAAAAAGGAGGTGATAAGGATGGATTATAAAAAAGAAGTTAAGCTTAAAGAAGATGAACTTACTGCTAAAAAGGTTGTTGAATCAGCAAAGATGGATGTTAAAAAAGCAGTTAAGTACAATTATGACTAAATAAAATAATTTATTTATTTTTTATTTTTTATATAAAAACAGTTATAAAGTTTAAAGATGTACAAAATATGTACATTAAATTAAATTTGAGGTGTAATAATGACATACAAAAAAAGAGTCCAAAAAGAGTTATATGAGAAAGTAGAACAAAAAGCTAGATCTGTTGGTAAAAATGCTGACAAAGTTATAGAATCTCCTGGAGTAGAAGCTGCTGGATCATATAATAAAGAAGATGTTGTAAAAGTGCTAAAAGATAAAAAAGCACTAAAAAAATTTATGTATCAATAAATAAAAGGAGGTAAAATCATGAAAGTAGATGTGAAAAAAGAATACGAAGTTGGTCTTCGTGGAACAAGTTACTCAAAAGTTGTGACTGCACAAAGTGTAGCTGAAGCTAAAGCTATGACTATGAAAGTTCTTAAAGCACGTTATCCGTCTAGAAATATTAATCCTGATAGAGATTTGATCGCTAGATTATTACGTGTATATAAAGACGATAAACTTGTTGGCCAATATAAAAAATCAACAAATGTATTCGTTGGAAGGAGAGGTTAATACCATTTTTTTCTCTTTTACTGAATTAAACTCTTCATAGAGGTAAAAAGAATGGGTGACTTAAAGAAAACAGAGATTTTTCATAAGAAAAAGAAAGATATACCTAGAATAATCGCTAGTAAAACAGGTCCAAATGAAGTAATATATGGCGCTAGAGCATTAAATAAACAGTTTCCTGAACATTTAAAAGAACATACTATTGATTATGATATTTTATCTCCAAATCCTAAGAAAGATGCTAAAGAAACAGAACAAGCATTAGACAAACATTTTGGAGGTGATTATTTTGATGTTGAAGCTGCTCAGCATCCAGGAACATGGAAAGTGAAAGGAATTAATGGAAAAACTTATGCAGATTATACAGAAAAACCAAAAGGCACTCGTTCTAGAACAATTGATGGTAAAAAATATTTACCGTTATCATCTATTGCTAAACATATTAAAAAAACTTTAAAAGATGATAGCGCGAAATATAGGTGGAGAAAAGATCAAGATGCATATAATAGAATTAAATTAGTTTTACAACGTAAAAGGAGGTGATTTATGGGAATAGGAGATTTGATAGTTGCTGGAACAATGGTTTCTTTAGCTACACTTATGACTATGGGTTTAGTTAAAACAACTAAAGATGGATTTTATAAAATAAAAGGTTCAAATAAAGTATATAAAAATTCAGATGAATTAGAAAAAGAATTAACTAAACTAGGCTATAATATAAAATAAAATGGGAGAAGGAGAAGAGCTTGTAAAGCAAACGCTTAAGACAGCTGATAATACGAAGGATGTTCTTACTGTCCTTAATGGACAATATAAGATAAAAAAAGAACTAAATGAAGATGCTATGGAGGAAATACGTCCATACATTGAACAAGGAGTTTAAATGGCAAAAAAAGGACAAACATATCCAGGAAAACCAGGTAAAAAAGTTCTTAGAGGTGTATCTAAAATCGTGTTTGAAGCGAAACATCAAACAGGTGATACAGTAGAAAATTGGGATAAAAAGTTAAGAGCTCAAGTTCCTGGTAAAAGAAAATCAGCTACTTCTGGAAAAACATATTACGAATATAGGGCTAATAGAACAGATAAAAACCCTAAAGAAAAAATATAAATTTTTAAAAGGAGGTAAATATGGAAAAAGGATATTGTATGAAATGCAGAATGAAACGTGAAATGAAAAATGCTAAAAAAATGGTAAAATCTGGAAGACATTTCATGGTAGGAAAATGCGCTAAATGCGGAACAAAGATGTATAAAATTGTTTCAGCTAAATAATTTTTATAGGTGTTAAAATACCACCGATACTAATAGTATCAACGATGAAAAATAACTTTATAAATTATAGAAATTACAAGATAATAAGATTTATAAAGTCTAATTCTTTAAATATATCAATGGTTAATAATTTGAAAGGAGGTTTAAAATTATGAAAAAAGCATTTAAAATTGCGACTGTAATAGGCTCCACATTTCTTATTGGAATAAGCACATTAGTTGCTGGAGCAAGTTTTTCACCTTTTGTACAAGATAATACTCCAAATTTTTCTGTTGTATATGGTGCAGGCGGAACAGATGGGCCAACAGCTACAGCATTAGGAAATTATTTTAATGATATGGTAGAAGTTGTACCAGATGTTGTCATTGATACTGGAACACAGAGTAAAGATTCAGGTATTGGAAACGTAACAATATCACAAGGTTCTGAAAACGATGGATTACTATTAGGAAATAATATACCAGCTGAAACATTTGACGATGGAGATATAGAATATTTTATTGATAGCAAAGTTGAATGGGATGACGGAGATGACGAAAAAGACTATGATGTTCATGAAGAAGTTAATATTCTTGATGATAAATTAGGATTTATCACATTACTAGACGACGAAGATTTATCAGAAAATTATGCCTTAACAAATAATAAAGGTTTAGTTTACAAATATGTTTTTGATGAAGCACCAGATTTTTCAAAACTTGGAACTGAAGATGCTGATAATTTGAAAATCAAATTTTTAGGTAAATCATTAGAGATAAAGAACGCTGACGATAATTCTATAACTGTTGTAACATCTGATGAAATGGTTGTTAGTGAAGGTCAAACCATAAAAGTTGGAGGTGTAGACCTAAATATAAAGACTATTTTTGAATCACATGTTGAAGTTAATGGTGAACTTATAAAAGAAGGATATTCAGAAAAAGTTGATGGATTAATTGTTGAAGTTGACACAATTGCTTATAATTCTAATGATAAACCTAGTATGGCTTTAATTAGAGTTGGTACTGATATTTCTGAAGAATATTCCACAAATGACGCTTATATTGGAGAAGATGAAGATGATCCAAGATGGGTTTGGGATATTGACTTAACAGCTGTTAAACCATATATTGGTATTAAGTACAATGAAAAGGAAAGCGATAGTGATGACGATATCTTATATTCCGGAGAAGCTTACACATTTCCAGAAGGTTATGTTGCACTAAAATTTGATGGTACAACTAAAGTAGATAATATAGATTATACTTTATCAATAGATGAAGAAGAACTATATGATGCTAACGAAAATGAACTTTTTGATGGAGATGATAAAAGTGTAGTTATTTTAGACGGAAAGGAAGATTCTATTGAAACCGCTTTTGGACAAAATGAAGAAACATCAAAGATTTATCTATACTATAATCATGGCGCTGATAGAATCGAGTCATATTATTATGATACAGATGAAAATAAAGCTATGAAAAATGGACAATTTAATAGTGGAGTAGTTAAAATTGCCACACTAAACAATGACGATAAAGAAGTTGATGTTTACGCCACTAGAACTGGAGACACAACAAAATATCTAGAAGTATATTTTGATGATGATGGTTCAAGACAAATTGTTAGTAGATTTAGGCTTAGTGGAGATTCTGATCAAATAATATCTCTTGGAGGTACAGCAGAAGAGTCTGAAGCAACAGAAGTTCAATTACTTAATAAAGGAACACTAAAAGGTATCGGTAACAAAGACTACGATGTAATTAATGAAAATGGTTATGGGGTTAATAATCCTGAATCAAATGGAGAAAATGATGAAATAACATTCAGCATTCCAAGTGATGATGTAGAAGCAACAGTTTCTATAGGAAGACCATTGGAAATTGATACAAGTGATAATACAAGCGATGATACAAACAATACTGTAGTTGATACTACACCTGAAAACACATATGATTACAAAACTATTCAAACATCACAAATTAGCTATGTAAAAGATAGAAATTTGATTGTTGTTGGAGGAAGTTGTATTAATGAAGTGAGCGCTTCTCTATTAGGAGGAAAAGCTTGTGGTGAAGAATTTACTGCAAAAACAGGTGTTGTAGCAGGGAAAGCTCTTATTAAATCATTTAAAAGTCCATACAATGATGGAAAAATCGCTGTAGTTGTGGCTGGATATAATAAAGCTGATACTGATAGAGCAGTTGAAGAACTTAAAAGTGGTACTTATAACCTAACAGTTGGCAAAGAATATATCGTTTAAATTTTATTTTTATTTTTTATTTTATTTTTTCTACGCTTATAGTGTAAATCTATATGCTTATTTCTAGCAATGCTTTCCTTTAAGCGTTTTATAATTTTATAATCACGATGTTCTGGATCACGATTCATTTCACGCTTTAAAGCTAATTTTTTTCTATCAATTCTATGTTTATTACCGCCTCTAATATTCATAGTAACCTCTTTAATGTAGATATTATAAAATATTTAAATTTTATGTTTATTTATACAAAAGCTTATGCTCTAACCCATAACGTTTAATAAATTTCTTTAACTTACGACGATGTTTCTTCTTTGTTAATTCATGTGAACAATCAATTCTTATCCATTCAAATCTATTATAACCATCTAATAATTCAATATAAGGAGGAAGTCCACGCCTACCATCTTTATGTGAATCCCAAGGATCAATAAAATCTTCAATAACGATACCATAATAATTTGCAAACTTCATACTAAAACCACGAAATTTTGGACTAACAGTAGCCTTTTGTCTCATAGCGCATTTTGAATTAAATCTAAAAGGAATAGTTTCCCATTTACCAGGATTATAATTTAATTTTGCGCGTTGTAATCTTGCTAAAAAATTTCTTTTTAATGTTTTTCTTCTAGTATGTTTCATTTGAGCTTATAAGCAAGCACATTTTTCTGGTGTCCTCTAGTTACGATAATATGATCAACTTCATTCTGTGCCCGCATTTTTCGTATCATTCTACGTACTGAAGGACAACTTTGTTTTAATATAATAGAAAGCTCACTAATAGTATAATAATCTTTCAGTTTTTTCATAACTTTTGTTAAATCATCCTGTGGCATATTATTTTGTTATAAAATTTAAATATTCTACTTTATAATCTGATTCATTTTTATCTGTATCGAATTCATAACAATCTGTTGTTCTTCCTTGATCTAATAAACAATAAGCATCTTTATCAGAAATAATAGCAACAGCATGTAAATATCTATATGCATAATCTTCATCACTTTCATTATCATAATCTAAAGTAAAATCAACATACTCTGAATATACTCCTAATTCTTCAGCAGCTTTAACAAACCATGTAGCAGATTCATGACAATCTCCACCATATTGTCTTATATATTTATCAATAATTGAAAAATTATCATATTCATAATCTGTTGTAACATTATATACATAAATTTCTTTAAACATTTCATTCAAACAATAAGAAGTCATAACAGCACTATAATTTGCGCATTTTGATATGTTCGTAACCTCATTATCAGGAATAGATAAAGGATCTGTTAATGGAGTATAAAAATCATGAAAATCACATACTGAGATTAATGTTCCTACAGTAATCAATAAGAATATTTCAATAGCTAACATTATTATAAATGAACCTATAATTAATGAATATATAATAGTTTTTTTCATACTTTTTTTATTCTTTTTCTTCATCTTCTACCTCGTGTTTTTTAAAAGCTCTTATTAAACAAAATATCATCAATATAAAAAATAATGCAACAACACCTGCCGTCATCCATTTTTCATTAGTAGTTAAACTTGTTAAACTTGAGTTTTCTGGAAGATAATCTGAAAAATTTGATTGATGTGTGCCAACATCTTCAGCGGTATTATATGAAGTAATATTAATAGGTTCTGTTAAATTAATTATATCAAATTGATTTGCTTGAACATTTACAAATAACAATAATAATAATAATATAAATATTTTATCTCTCATGATTAATCACCTTTCATATGGATCTATATAATCACCATCTTTTATGAAAATAACAAAAAGTAATGCCCATAAAATAGTTAATCCAATAGCACCCAGTATAAATGGATACATAAATGCATTTTGGTATAATGATGCTATAATACATATACTTATTCCAGCTATAAACATACATGAAAAGCCAATAAAAGCAAACATTGTAAAAATTTCATCTCCGTCCATAAGATAGTAAGTCCTATGGAGTTTATAAACTTTATTGAGATTGTTTTACTAATTTTTGACATTCTGGACACAAATAATCGTTTAAACCACAAACTAAATCCTTTCCACCAATCTTACCAACTAAACGTGAACAAGGTTGAAATGGCTTAGGTTCTGGAAAAGATACGGTATAAGTGTCATCAGTACGTTCACTATTCCAAGCATAAATTGTAGATTTTTTAAAGTTTTTACTAGCAAATTCACGAATTAAAGGCATAATGTTTTTTATATCTATGTTATCTTCAACAATTAACTTAACATATTTTACCATACTAATATTTACATCCCTTTGAAGCATTCTCTGATATTGTTAACCATTGATGATTTGTTGGCGCAAATGCAATTTTTACATCGTTAATATTAGTTAAATCAAAAGCTGATAATGGTATAATATGATCTATACTAAATTTTGATATATCAGGAAATGGTTTTAAGTGTTCAATAATTGATTTATAATCAATTGCAGAATTTTTAGATTTTGATATTTTACCAGTTTTATCATATTTTCTTATAGCACTACGTAGATTATTTTTAAGATTAATCAATATTTTAAACTGTACATCATTCCTATATTTATTATTAAAATATGCATTCCTTTTATGTCTATTTTTTTTTGTGTATTTTTTATTATATTCTTTACATTTTTCTATATTTTTTTTATAATATTCTCTAGATATACGACATAATCTATCTTTATGTTTCTGATAAGATCTTCTTTTACAAGCTCTATGGTCCTCTAAAGATTTATATGGCATAATAATTAATAGACTTTATACTTTAAACATTTTTCTATCTTTGAATGATGCATATAAGCCTTCATTAAATTTGTCTGAAGGGCGAAGATATCCAACCGCCCTACTCCAAACTTCACATTTTGTCCTCTTTTTTTGTTGCATTTATAAGGAAAGTATGCCAACTATTTAAACAAAATTATTGTCTATTGAGACATTACTATTAAGTATTAACTATTGTGCTCTATTTTTAAGTAACATCTGTCTAGCTGCTTCAACAGCCCTAGTATCTTCAATAGCTTCTGCTGTAGATTTTGCATTAACTTTCTTTCCCCATCTTTTTAACATTTGTTCTTCTTCTTCATCAATATATCTTTGCGTAGTTGATGAAGATTGATGACCCAAACGTCTCTGAATTTCTATTAAACTAACACCATTCTTATACCATTCTGTGGCTCTAGCAGTACGAAACTTATGTAACGAATATGTTGGAACTATATACCTTTTTTTCCTTGTTTTTTTCACAAATCCAGTATATTTATCATGTATATTATTTTGATACTGTTCAAACTTACAAAAATGTGAGCTTTTAGTCATCTCATTAGCCAATCTACATACCTGAGAATAAATTGCTTCAACATTTTTTACACTTATTGGAAATATTTTCACATCACTAATAATACCTTTAGACATATAATAATCAACAATATCTCCAAATAATTCTGGTGATATAATAACCCAACGGTGTCTGTTACCCTTACCTCTGATTAATACTTTATGCACATCACCAATTTGATCCCTCTTAAAATCCTTTAAACTAACCTTTAATGGTTCAGATTTACGTAAACCAGCTTCCCATATAAAACGTAAATAATATTCAAAAAGTTTAGGTGAAATATGCTTAGTTTGTATATGTTTACATGCTTTAAACAAAACTTCAACATCATCTTTATCAGGTATTTTTCTATTTTTTGGTGGTTGTACAGTTTTAATTGGCCTTGAGAAGAATGGACTTGTATCAATCTTTTTACCACTAGTATTATCATTATTTATTGTCTCTAAATAATTACCAAATTTTGTTAGAAAATACCTACAATTAATATTAGGATTATTATATTCATGTTTTGTTACCCAATGATCTATATCTTGTTGTGTAATATTTGATTCAAATATACTGCCAACCTCATTAATGAACATCTTGAAAAGACTCTCCATATGAGCCTTTGTGGCAGCACTTCTTGTGTCTAGACTATCTAAGAATGCACTAAGAATCAATTCTGTATCATCATCTAATATTATTTTTTGTCCTCTTCCCATGATATATATCAATTAAATCTACTATTTATACATTATTATATAAAAATAATAATAATTTTTAGAAATGTTACACACTAGTAAAATCATCAATGTGGATAGGTTAAAATGGATATTTAAACCTATCCACGCTAAAAGAGCAAAAATATCAACTTTCTCCTAATATTACATATTCACTACTATGTCCTAGTAACAAGTTATTCGGTTAACCGAATAACTTTGTAAGCTTAGGATATTAGTGCATAAATCTGTTCGTTTCTTATGTGCGAATAAATTTTGAAGTGTAAATCACCCACTTATTCGGTTAACCGAATCATTCATTACTTCTTTTAGCCCTTCTAATCTCAAGAATCTCTTCGGTTGAAAGCCCTTCATATAATTTTTCAACTTTCTTTTTTTCTATTTTTCTTTTTTGTTTCTTCTTTGTTTTCTCTTCAAAGTATTCTGTAAGATCATCTAATTCTTTATTATCCTTTAACATCTTTTTCAGGTTACGACGTAATGTATCAGGAGTAACACCAATACTAATAGCCGCTCCATTTAACTCATCATAAGATTTTATCTTTAATGATACTAAATCATTGTAAACATTTTGATATGCTTTCTTAACTGGATCGGTTTTCTCTTCAGACTTAACTATCAAATTTGCTCGTTTATCATTCTTTATCTTTTGATACACTGCTTCCTCTTGTGGTGTTAATGGACTAGTTTTCATGATTGCTCTAAATGTTGTAAGTCTTGACCATTGAGGATTCTTAATACCTTTCTTTCTCCATTCACTTTCTATCTTAACATTCAAATCAGTATCCCATCTATCTCTTACAGATACACCACGATTTGGAGTAAGAATAACTGCTTCACCTCTTTTATGAACATATATTCTAAGTTTACATAAATTACGAAGTTGATTATCAGCCGTCAAAAAATGAGGAATACAAGCAACTGTTAAGTTTGTATGATCACGATTAAGGTTAATTAATTTAATCAAATCTTTTTGTCCTTTATCAAAGAAATCACGAGAGTAACCAATGTTTACAAACTCATCAAATACTCCTACACTATTCCATTCTTCTAAAGCTTCTTTAGCGGACTGTTGATCATATATTAAATGATCACGTGGACGAAATTGATAAGCAGCTCTACCTTTCAAATATATTAATCTTCTTATAAATTCTTCAAAAGTATATTTATGATTTTCTTTTTTTAAAATATTATATATTTGTACCATAACATCTATTTCTCCTTTATATAATCTACGAAAAATCTCAGAAACATTTTTTGATAATTTAAAAGCAACAGTAGATTTGCCCAAACCTCGTTCACCATCAACGACTGTATAGAAATCAAACTTATTTAACAAAGTTGCAACTACAATCATAGCTAATTGTTTTTCTGTAATAACATTCATATTTTTTGCCATTTTAACCTCTATGAACCATTTCTTCCATAAAACTATCTAGATCAAATTCTTCATTTTTACGGAATATTAAACCTGCTTGATTCATCATATCAAGCATTGAAGAATTTAAATCTAACAAAGTATCAAATAACACATTAAAAACATCTTCTTTAATTATTTTCTTTTCTGTATGATGCACATGATCTTTTGTTATTATAGCAACATTTGGTATAGATTTTTCTATAATATTTAATCTTTTTTTTATTGTCGCCAATTTTATTTTTTGATATTTATTCATTGAAAAATATACATCGTACGATAACATTTTTAATATAAAATGCATCTTATCTAAACCAGCAATACGATTATCTATTATATACATTGGATGAATATATTCGCCTGGAATCATCCCATACTTTGCTTGTTTTGCCGCATCATTAAAATCTTTTAATGGTTGAAGAAATTTAACAATAGTAAATTTTTGTCCAATACGCCATGCATCAAAATCTTCTTCACTAGTCCCCTTTTTTATTGCCATTTTATATATTTTTTAATATTACAAAGATTATAAATCTTCTTCTGTGAACGCTGCTATAACTTTTCCAACATTTTTCTTACCCCACGCTCTTCTTTGTGACAAATATGTATTAGCTTTATTTTTAGCCTTTTGTAATTTTTTCTTTAATTCATTTCTAACTTTTGTTGCCTTATATACTGCTGATTTTGCACTTTTTAATTCAGCTTCTTTTTGTTTTACACTTTGTCTCAAAAAACGCAATTCTTCTTCAGAATTAATCAACTCATCTTCAAATAAAACAACATTATCACGCAATTCATCTATCACCGGTTTTACCATAAATATTATTAATAACTAGATATTATAAATCTTCTTAATCTATATATGAAAATGTTTATATAGATTAATAACTAGTTAATAACATCTTATTAATAAGAAAAAGAGAGTGTAATAATGGTTACTAGAGGATATACAGGCACAAGTGTAAGAGGTACAAGAGCTAGTGTAAAAACTACAACACCTGTAGCAATTGAAGGTCAAGCACCAAGACAAGTTTCTAGAAGAACTACTCCTTCAAGAATTGAAACAGCTAAACAACAACAAGCACAACTTCAAGCTGAAAATGAATATAATACAGCGGTTAATACGACAAAAGAATTAGTTGAAGGTGGTTATTTTGAAGACGTTAAAACTGTTGAAGATTATGAAAAAAAATATGAAGAAGCTCCAGAAGTTTCTAAACAATTCTTATTAACTCCTCAAAGTGTTAAAGATGAACAACAAACAAAACTCACCGAATTACAAACAAAAATTGATGAAAAAATTGCAGAAAATGAAGCTTTTAAACAATCTGCAATTGACAAATTTAAAAGACAAGAACAACGTTATGATGAGCGTAAAGATGATTTAAAAAAAAGGTTAGATAGAGGTAAAATTACTAAAGAAAAATATGAAGAATATTTAGCTAGAGCTAAAATAGATATTAAAGAAGATGAAGATGATATGGAAGAGAAAGTAGAATATCGTGACGCTTATAATCAAAAATTAAAAGAAGCTAAATCTAAAATTAATATTAACGTCACCCCTGAATGGAAATACATTCATGATGATGCATATACTTATGCCGATTATATAAGAAATAAAGAAGCATATCGTAATGAGTTATCACAAGCTAAATATGAACAGAAAATTAATTTAGAAAAATTACAAAATTTAGGATATGAAAAACAACCAACAGTTGTATATAGAGTTGATCCTATAACTAATAAACCATTAACACAAAAAGCACCAGTTAGTTATTATAATCCAACAACAGGAGATTGGGTTAAAGTTTCAGAAATTGATATAAAAGCAAAAACTACAAAACCAACCACAGATTTGTATCAAAAATCGGCAGAGGTATCTGTACCATTTACATATGCTGGAAAAACTTATTATACAACACAAATTTCTGATGTATATAAAACAGCAAAACCAGGTGTTTTTACAACTGAATATGAAGAAGCCCCAATTGGTTTAGGACAAATAGATATTTCTAGCCCATATACACAAAGAGTTGCTGGGTTAAAAAAATTATATGTTGAAGATTTAACAACACCAACAGGTGAAAGAGTAAAAAGAATCACCGATGTTCCAAAAGCTGAAATAACATCTGAACAAGTTGTACCTTTTACTACAAAAATCACATTAGAACAAAAAGATTTAGCTGGGAATATAACAACTAAAACTGAAGATACAGAAGTTTATTACAATCCAGAAAAAGATACATATGTTACAAAATATGGTGAAGTTGAATTTGCTGAACCGGAAAAAGAAGAACAAAAAACAGAAGAAAGTAAAAAGGCTAAAGAGGATGAATTAAAATATTATTTAGATGTTTTAAAATATGAAGATGCTAAAAAATTAAATATGCCGGAAAGTAAAACTCAAGCGTTTATTAGTAATTTAGGAGATTATGTAGCAGATGCAAGTAATATTATACCAGGATCAGAAGTTGGTCTTCCAGTAGAAAATGTTCCTGAAGGCGGAGGAATACTAGCTACAGAATTTGCTTCAACTACTAAAAAAAGAGAAGAAAGCTTAAAAGAATTAGAACAAAGAGAAACATTATTTGGATCAAAATTTTTAAAGAATGTTGCAGATTTTGGAGTTGAAGCTTATAAAGTTCCTAGAGGTGCATTCAAAGCATTTTTTACTGAAGCTGTTCCAACAGTTTTTGGAGCTGGTTTATATGGAGCAAAATACGTAGGAACTGAATACGCTTTACCTGTAGCTAGAAGAGCTTCAACTGGAGCTAGTGGTGGAATATATCTTGGTGAAAAATATGTGGCAAAACCTATCATGAAAACTGGATCAGAATATATAGAAGCTTTAAAATATTTAACAGGAGAAACTAAAGAAAAGGTAACACCAATAATTGTACAAAAAGGTGCAGATATTTATGAAACTGGAAAAGATATAACAAAAATTGGAGCAGGCGCTATAAAATATGTTGGTGAACCTGTAATTAAAACTGGGGCTGGTATTATTACAAGTGGTATTGAAACAATTTCAGAAGGTGGACAAGCCTTAAGATATTTAACTGGAGAAGCAAGAAAAAAAGCTGCTCCAATTGTAATTCAAAAAGGTACAGATATATATGAAACTGGTAAAGACATAGCTAAAACCGGGGCTGAAACATTAATAGGTGCAGGGATGGTGTTAGGATATGCAGGTGAAGAAATAACAAAAAGAACTGCTCCAATAGTTGTACAAAAAGGTGTAGATATATATGAAACTGGTAAAGGTATTGTTACAACTGGAGCTAAAACAATTTCAGAAGGTGGACAAGCTTTAGGATATTTAACTGGAGAAGCAAGAAAAAAAACTGCCCCAATTGTAATTCAAAAAGGTACAGATATATATGAAACTGGTAAAGACATAGCTAAAACTGGAGCTGAAACATTAATAGGTGCAGGGATGGTGTTAGGATATGTTGGAGATGAAGCCACTAAAAGAGTTGTGCCTATAGTGGTAGAAAAAACAAAACCATTAATTGATTATGGAGCTAAAGCACTAGAAATACCTAAAGGTGCTGGAGAAGCATTTTTTACTGAAGCTGTTCCAACTGTAGGATTAGGAATTGCTGGTGGAGGAAAATGGTTATTAGATAAATGGACATTTGAAGTATTACCAAAAGGTATGAAAGAAATTGAACCATACATTGGTTCAACTGATTTAGGAGCATATTGGTTAAGTTCAATGGAACAAGGAAGGATTGACAGATTAATACGTGAAGAAAAAGATAGAATATTTGGTACTGAAAAAAGTGAAAATTTAAATAAAGCATATGAAGCTGTTACTGGAATTATAGAAGGAGGAGGAAGCAAAGAAGCTGTAACAAGTGAATTAATTAAATATGGATATAATAGTATTGATGAATTTAATGCCGATATAGAAGAACAACAAAAATTTGTAGCATTAACAGAAACTAGAACATCTCCAAAGAAAATCTTTCAAGAAAAAGTAGAAAAAGGAGAAACAACAAAACTAGAAACATTGAGTGGTGATGTATTTTATGGATTAAAACCATTAACTGTTCCATTGGTTGGTGGAGCTTTAAGTCTAACACCATTAGCGCCTATAGGAACAGGAATACTTGTTGGATATGGTGGATCAGAAGTTGGAAAAGGTGTAGAAAAACTAACTGGAAAATATAAATCTCCAGGAACTATTTTACAAGGAGCTATTGAAACAGCAATTGGTACATCTTTTATTGTTGGTCCATTAGCTGGAGGATATATAAAATCAGGTGCTGGAAAAGTTGCAAAAAGCATATTTGGAACTGGAAAAGCCGCAAAAGCTACACAAGCTGCATATTTATCAAGACCACAAGCAGCAGTAAAAAGTTTAATAGGAGGAGGAGTGGCTGGTGGATTAGTAGGTACGGGTGTTGGTATATCTACATATAAAGATACAAAAGATATAGAAAGATCAATAAGAGCTGGAGTAGTATCTGGAGCTATTGTAGGTACTGGATATTCAGCAGTATTATATCCTAAACTAATGTCATATGGTGCATTAACAGAACAACAAAAAATATTAGTTAGCACAAAATATAAAGAACCTTATTATCAAAGAGCTTTACAAAGAAATCGTGCATTTGTTGGATATCAAACAGATATAACAAGAAGAGGTTTATTCAAAGATTATACAGTCTTTACTTCTAGTAAACCTGGAAGCAAAGCAAATGTTGATAGATTTGTTAATGAACTAGTAAAATTAGGAAGAAGCCCTGCTACAGCTAGAAAATTATTAACAACATATTATAAGCCTTATGAGTATAGAAATATAAATATTGCAGAACCATCACCAGACACAATAACAAAATCAAAAGAAATTGCCACCTATAATATTGGAGGAAAAGGATTAAAGGCATTGACAGGAGAAAAGCCATTAGATTTATTATATGTAGATAAAGCTGCAAGTTATGAGTTAAAATTATCAAAAACATTTTCTAGACCAGATGTTATTGTTCCAAAAAATATAAAAGAATTTGTAATAGGTGTAGACGATGTTCCACAAAGTGTATTAAATGCTAATATATTAATTCCAAAAACTCAAGTTGGTACACAACTTTTAATAGGTAAAGCTGGTGAAACAAAGTTTATAGGATTATCAACTAATAAACCATATTCGACAGATGTTATACAAAAAAATGTCAATAAAATAACTCAAGATATGGCTAGAAGATTTTATAAAGATAAAGTTGGATTTTCAGTCATAACAGGAGATACTAAAACAGAGTCAGCCAGAAGAGTTGAATATTTATCAGAACTAACAAAAGGAGGAAAAACACATTCATATATTGTAAGAGCCTCTGAACAAAAAATTGTATCATATACAAAATTACCATCACAAACTCCAAAAATAAAACCTCCAAAAATAAAAGATGGTACTATAACGTTAAAACAACAAAAAATACCTGAAGAATATATTATTGTATCTAAATCTAAATTATATGATAATGCATTAACATCAGAGAAAAGAATATCTCAATTTTTATTAGGAAAAGAACAAAGTATAGGATTTAGTGTTCCAAAAGAATATACTTTTATAGGAAAACAAACATTAAGTTCTGTTGAATCTGTTAATAAAGTACAATATATAGATAATACAAATATGTTAAGATTATTATCTAATGCTGGCATAGATACAAATAAAGAATATATCCGATTATTCAAAAGAGGAACAGTTGTTGGTGGTTTTACAGACACAAAAACATTAAAAGAAATATATGGTTTACAAGTATCTAAAACTAAAGCTAAAAAGGCTGTCGAAAAAACTATTGTTGAAA
>Ga0180438_10003891_pt1 | contig 22063 bp, 21 predicted proteins | sample SS_ome_12_FD_132455 | JGI IMG/M metagenome (GOLD analysis project Ga0180438, IMG submission 132455) | Hypersaline lake sediment archaeal communities from the Salton Sea, California, USA - SS_3_D_2 metaG | ecosystem: Environmental > Aquatic > Non-marine Saline and Alkaline > Hypersaline >...
ACTTTTCCTGTGATGGTAGAGCAAATCCTGTTGTTTCTACACTCAATGGAGACATGATTGTCTATGAAATTGAAACGGACGGGGAAGTGAATGAGATTAGTAGAGTGGGCGGACTACCACCCTTGGCTGCGCTTGGGATTGGAGATGTGATAGGTAATGGAACACCTGATTTTTTGATTGGAGGGCTAGACAACATACTTCGAGTTCTTGTACATATGGATGGGGAGCTTAGTGTCAAGGCGACAACACCCTTAGGTTCCCTCCCAACAGCAGTTGTTGTTCTCAATGTACTGAGTGATGACCGATCAGAGGTTGTCGTGGCTACAACCGATGGTCATCTGCGATGCTACGGTTGGTATGATGTGGCGTTGGACAAGCTTGCAGACAAGATGTTAGAACACCCTATCTTCTCAATACAACCTTTGCACAGTAAGGGACTCCCCTATAGTCGGTTTGTTTTTGGTGATGACTCGGGACATCTCTTCGTCTATCAATATGCTGATGATAGACTCCATGAGCGAGCGAAGGTAAGGGTAGGAGGAGATGTTAGTCTGGTAGCGTCTGGCGACATGACTAAAGATGGAAACTCCGAGGTGGTTGCAGTATCCAATGGGCAACATCTGCATTTGTTTGGAATAGTGAAAGGTGCAATGGAGAAGCACGACTCTATAAAGGCACCAAAACCAGTCACCTCCATTAGAATTGGCAACTTCTGGGAAAATGGAAATGGACAGATAGTTTCAAGCCATTCAAATTCGACTATCACGGTCCTCGGATTCGTGGGTAAAAGAATCGTTGAAGACACATCACTCAAGACATCACGAAAGTCTACCGAGTCACACATAGCAGTTGGTGATGTCGATGGAGACTCTCGTCCAGAGCTTGTTCAAGCTGTTGGTACAGATCTTTATGTGATAGATGTTTTAGACGATTGAGTGGCTAGTCAAACTTTGGCATAAAGACCTCATTTGGTTGAAGGACCTTGATGGTCTTTACACTTGTTTTGGCTTCAATCTTAGGAACCACACTCCGCTCTATCCAAGCCTTGACATTGGCGCGAGCGTCGTCGATAGACTCACCCTCACCATTCATGTCGAATCTGATGAAGAGATGATATGGCTCTCTCTTGGTAAGATCCTTCTTTATCATAGCCCAAAAAGCCTTAGACCCAGCAGGGACATCGATACGGCCCACAATCTCTTGCCAAGACTTGCCCTCCATGCGTTTCGACACGATAGCGAGATCTTTCAATTCTTGTAGCTCTTTCAGGGCTGAGAGAACTCTCCCTCCAGTGTCTTTTGGATCGGTGACTTGTTCGAACTCTGCAATAAGATAATGGTCTGCTCTAAACTTGGCCATGATTAGGGTCTCCAATGAATGATTGGTGAGCGGCCTGATTGATGTCACTCTTAAGTATGATGGTGGAATCAGGTCGATTCTCTCTGATGACTTAATTCGTTCTGATACTTATAGAATCTATACCCAGCAGTTAAGACACCCATCACTGCTGTGACCACCAATCCCCAGAGTAGCTGGCTCAGAACAGAGAATGCCACTAGTGTGAACAATCGCTCAGAACGTCCGCCCAATCCTATGTCGATGTCCTTGACGCCGAGGTGTGATGCTCGAGAGCGTGAGTAGCTTGTCAGTAACCATCCACTAACTGCGATGAACACCCACAGTTCCACCTGTAGGTTAAGAAAGATGTACCCTGAATATTCTATAGCGATAGACCCCAAGATAATAATCTCTGAAACCTTGTCTATAACGGAGTCAGTAAAGGCACCAAGATCAGAGGAGCGTTTCTGCTCTCTTGCGACAGCTCCATCAACTCCATCAAATAGTCCAGATAGGAAAACAAGTATCCCAAACATAATCTGAGAGTTTGTGATATTGAGTGAAAGAGCCGCTAAGAGGGCTAAAAATAGGCTGAAGTATGTGATGGTATTTGGTCTGACTCCAGCTTGTGCAAGAGGGTGGGCAATCCAAGACACAAGACCTTGGAATACACGCCTTAATCTGAATCTACTTGGCATCACTCACACCTCTACATCATACTCAATGGAGCGATAGATGATACTCCTATGAATATGTCTTTGAGATGAAATTTTTGTTCCTCCGAATATCACTGCATCCGAAACCACACACCCTCTAGACAGCGTGGTATTCGAGTCAATGGTCACATTGGGTCCAAGGGTGCAGTTCTCGCTAATATGACAACCAGACAAAACCAATACAGGACCTATGATGGTAGTTCCCTTCTCGAGTTTGATATTTGTTTTAAGTGTCAGAGTATCACCCAACTCAATTCTATCACCAGAAGGTACATAGACTGACCCCTCGCCACTCACACAACCTCGTTTGAGGAGAAATTCGTTCGCCGAAAGAAGATCTGATAGAGTGTCAATATCAAGGATTGACTGTTGTATATTGTAAGTGTGAACATGACTACCTTTCTGGACCAGCTGCTCTAGCAACTGTACAACTCGTTCCTTTCCATCATCTATAGCAGTCCTGCAGGATTCCCTAATAGTGGTGTTTCCAATGAACATCATGGCACTTCTTACACTGTTTATTTTAGTGTGGACATCTCCAATTTCTTTGACAAGACCATCCTCATCTATTCCGACTAAGGTGCCCGATTCTGCATCAGAATTGGTCGCAAGTAACATGCCCTCATGACCACAGGTCTCAGAATGATATGCACCCATTCCTATAAGACTTGCAGGTTCGATTATAGCATCCACTGGAGAGAGAAGAAAGTTACCCTCAAAGTTTTCTAGCGCTGTCAACAATGTTTGAAGGGGGCCAATCTCATAATCATGAACATGAACAACTTTCACTCCGAGATGAGAGGTTTTTACAAAGTCCTCAATGAGTGACCCTTTCCAACCGACTGCAATCACAATGTTAGAAATTTCAGCCCGGATATATCGATCAACAGCCCACTCTAGGAGTGTTTTTCCTGCAACATTGACAAGAGCCTTTGGAATCTCATCTGTCAAAGGTCTCATTCGTTCTCCCTTACCTGCAGCAAGAATCACTCCGTAAATGGGAATTCCTCCTTGGAAGCACAATCGAACGTAAGGGCCATATGTATGTTTGCAGGGAGTAATATGGGAACATCATTGAGTGCTGAGATTATGAGAATCGAGAACATGGATAGATGCGACAATGTCATCGAGAGGGCTGCCGAGGTATTTAAGGCAGGGGGTATTGTTGCATATCCAACCGACACAAGCTACGGGCTCGGATGTGACCCTAGAAATCCTGACGCTTTGGAACGGCTTATTGCAGTTAAGAGGCGCGACCGGAGAGTTGGATTTCCTCTATTATTCGCTGATGAAACTCAGTGCGGGTTGTACCATGATTTTCAGAGTTTGGAACGGGTCATCGCCAGATTGTTTTGGCCAGGCGCACTCACATTGATTGTTGCGCCTCGCCCTGATGTTCCCGCACATATCACAGCTGGGAGGGGTTCTATAGCGATCAGAGTGCCAGACCATATCATTCCAAGAGGAATTGCTAGCAAGATTGGCGGCCCCATTGTGGGCACAAGTGCGAATCGAAGTGGTGGTCCTAGTCCCTTCAACCTATCTGTGGCTTTGGGACAGCTTGGAGATGAAGTTGACCTTTACATAGATGGAGGACCCTCACTCGCCCATGAAAATTCAACAATAATTGGTGTTGAAGCACCTGAAACCGAGGAAGATACACGTAGTATCAAGATATACAGAGAGGGAGCGCTACCAATCGCTCAGGTTGAAGCGGACCTGAGGGTCGACTCTGATGCGATGAGATTTTGGAGCGCCAGAATCATAGATGCAGAAATATGAGGCAAGAAAAACTGCAAAAATACAATCTGCTAATAGCATGTCCAAGAAACCGTGAACGTGCCGCGATGTCTGAAATCCGATACTTCATTGGAGACTTACTTGAAGACTCAGAGCTCAAGGTTTCTCAGACACCAGTATCTGGGCTTTTAGCCTGTAATACCTCACTGGACCCCTTTAGAGTTATCACCAGTCTCAGGGAATTCGCAGTAGAAAATCCGTATCAGTTCCGCTTCGCAATTCGCTTCACCCCCTTGCACGAGTGTGTTGACTCAGAACTTGAGGAGATTGTAAAAGCTGCTGAGAGATTGCTCCCTAAGATAGGAAACAAGGAGAGTTTCCGGGTCAGTGTTAGGCGGCGACATACACAGCTTGAAAATATGGAGGTTGTCATAGCAGTGGCATCAGTTATCCCAAGGAAAGTCAACTTAGATGCACCTGATAAGACTGTACTGGTGGAGATTGTAGGCGATTGGACCGGGCTCTCTGTTCTAGATGAAAAAAATGACATCTTATCCATCATGACAATGCGTGACGACATGTATTAGAGTTTGATTCAATTATCAATTGCTACTAGTGAAACTCGACTCACCACACACCGGGAGAGAGCAGCCATCTGTGACTCGATGCTTTCTGAGTCAGAGATTGCAGAGATCTCTGTATTACTGATCTCGAACTGCTTCTTTATCCGCCTTAGTCGCTCCATGGTTGGCGGAAATGCTGGGATAATTTCTTGCCCTATCTTCTCGGCTAGTTTTTGGATTGTGTTTTCTACAGACTTGGCATCGCTTCCCAACACAACAGCAGCAACTTCACCTAACCCGTCATAGACCCCCAATGCTTCGATAGCCTTGCCTATCTGCCGTTGTGCAGATGCAAATACAATAATTTCTACATCTAAACTGCGAGAGAGCATGTAGTTTCCATGTTGTGCATTGATTGCATTCTCTGCAGCAGAGAGAAGGTGAATCTCATCTGAGATCAACAACCCATTGAGGAGCTGGATTGTGGTTTCATCACTGGATAGAGTTACTACTAGTTGAATCAGCTGGTTCTGAGTTAGTTCTCTGGTATTCTGGAACTCTGCAATCCCGACAGTTTTTTCGTGATTCTCAGTCCCAATTTTCTCAATTCGCAATGAGATGACCTCGGTTCACAATCGCTTGATGAAATAGTCTGTCACAGTTGGTTCGAACCCAACCTCGAATACCAGCTTGTCTCTTATTTCCTTCATTGTAAGAGATGGATTTTCTGTCTTGAAAATCTTAACCAGGGCGATAATCGACTCGCGGTTCTCCCAGGGATATACAAGCCAGCTTGATGTTTCAACCATAAAATAATCCGGTATGACAGAAGAGCTTGGCTTGTAGTGGAGGACAGCCGAACGAACGTTTGATGCACCGAGGACTTTCACATGCTCAAGGGCATGATGCAGGGTGTCGCCTGTATCTGCAACCTCATCAACCAAGAGGATCTTTTTACCCTTCATAGAACCTGTAAGGGGTTGAGTGATTTGAGGTTCCTTACCCTTTGCACCAACATCAGTATAGTATTCAATACGAATGTTCTGTAAGGTACTCGCATAAAGGACATCTGAGAGAATTCGAGCAGGAATCCAACCTCCCCTCGCGATGCCTACGATGACATCAGGAACATAGCCACTATTGACAATTCGTTCAGATAACTGAAGGGTTAGATTGTACACATCCTGCCAGCTAAGAATCAGATAGTCCATTATACGACGCCCCGGTTCTGTCTTGTGGATTTCGGGGGTCAGTCCCATATTAATCCGTCTGATTTATTGCTGAGGTTTTCAAATCAAAAAACCGGCATGCAAAGGTAGAGTGTGAAGAATGAAACCGGATCTTCTCCTTACAAATATCGGACAAGTAGCCACATTAGAGGGTCATAGTGATTCACCGAAAGTTGGGGCACAGATGAATGATGTGTCTGTGATTGATAATGGCGCCATTGCAATCAAGGATGGCAAAATAGTAGCAATTGGACCGACGAAGGATGTCCTTTCTCAAGTGACTGAGGAACCAAGACTTCCCGCAATTGAATTCCCAGGGATGCTGGCCACACCGGGCTTTGTTGATAGTCATACCCATTTGGCATTTGCAGGGTCTCGGGAGAGAGACTTTGCGATGAAATTAGCTGGGAAGACCTACCTTGAGATTCTAGAGGCTGGTGGAGGGATTTTGAACACACTACGCTCCACAAGATTAGCTAGTCAAGGAGATCTGGTTGCGAACGCGTTCTCATATGCTGAAAGCATGCTGAGTATGGGTACCACCACGATTGAGGCAAAGAGTGGATACGGTCTCGATACTCAGAATGAACTGAAGATGCTCAGAGCTGTTGATGAACTTAGGGAGAAACTCCCGCTCAATTTGATATCAACGTTCTTGGGGGCGCATGCTATACCTCCCGAGTTTGAGGGAAGGACTGACGCATATGTTGATCTGGTCATCGATGAAATGATTCCCGCTGTCGCAAAGAGTAGTCTTGCAGAGTTCTGTGATGTCTTTTGTGAGCAGGGTGTGTTTGATATTGAGCAGTCAAGGAAAATCCTTCTTGCCGCGAGAGGCAAGGGAATGAAGCTCAAGATTCACGCTGATGAGATTGTGCAACTTGGGGGTGCGAATCTTGCTGCCGAGGTCGGTGCAGTTTCTGCAGATCATCTACTCAGGGCATCTGAGGAAGGTCTTGAAGCGATGCGCAAAGCAGGCACCATAGCTACTCTATTACCTGCCACTGCATTCAGTCTGGACACAGATTATGCAGATGCTAGAGGAATGATTGAAATGGGACTACCTGTCGCTTTAGCCACTGACTTCAATCCAAATTGCGCAAACGAGTCGCTGTTCTTCACTATCGCTCTAGCATGTTACAAGATGAAGATGAAACCACAAGAGGCGCTCTCGGCAGTTACAATCAACGCAGCGCATGCTTTGAATAGGGGGTCTACCCATGGAAGTATCGAAGAGGGCAAAGTTGCAGATATCCTCATCCTCGACTGTCCGAATCCTGAGTATCTCACCTGGAGATTTGGTGTAAACCTGGTTCACACAGTCATCTCAAATGGTCAGGTAATTCACACGAAGCTAGGACCCTAGTTCTCGAAGAGTGGTCCGGTGATTGACTCAACTGAAGCTATGATTTCGCCAGCACTCATCAGCTCACGAATCTTAGCAATATCAGGAGAGAGTGGTCGATCATCCTCTAGTTTGGGAACTCTCTTTCTGATTGTCTTGAACGCTTCTTGGAGGGGTCCTGAGGGGTTCAAGGGAGCAAGATAGTCGAGACCCTGGCATGCACACATGTACTCGATTGCCACAACATTCAGTGTGTTCTCCAGTATATTCGCTGCTTTTCGCGCTGCGATTGTCCCCATGCTGACATGATCCTCTTGGTCTGCACTTGTAGGGATTGAGTCAACACTTGCAGGGTGAGACAACACCTTGTTCTCAGAAACAAGAGCGGCGGCGGTATATTGAGCCATCATCATTCCTGATTCAAGACCTCCCTCTGTTGTGAGGAAAGCAGGTAACTCGCTCAGATGTGGGTTGACTAGTCGATTGATTCTCCGTTCCGATATACTAGCTATCTCAGATATCGCGATTCCTACAAAGTCCATCGCAAGTGCAACAGGCTGGCCATGAAAGTTGCCTCCTGAGAGTACTACTCCATCATCACCAAACACGAGGGGATTATCTGTAGCAGCATTAATCTCAGTTTCCAGAACACTATATGCATACCTTATGGCATCTAGTGAGGCCCCCAAGACCTGAGGAATACATCGTAGCGAGTAGGCATCCTGCACTTTTCCGCAATTGGCATGAGAATGGTTGATCTCACTATCCATGAGTATCCTTCTTTGTGCCGCAGCCACATCGATTTGTCCTTCATGTGGACGAATGGAGTGTATCCTCTCATCTGCTGCTACACGCGTGCCACGGAGCGCTTCAAGGCTCATTGAGGCGGCTATGGTCGCATCATGTACAAGTTTCAATGCATCGTGAACGACGAAAACTCCAACCGCGCTCATTGGTTGGGTTCCATTGATTAGTGCCACTCCTTCCTTGGCCTGTAGTTTGAGCGCGTTGATTCCAGCCTTATGAAGAGCCTCCCCACCACCCATGGTTTTTCCTGAGAGGATAGCCTCCCCTTCCCCAAGTAAGACCATAGCCATATGAGCTAGCGGTGCAAGATCACCGCTGGATCCTACTGACCCCTGCTGCGGAACAACCGGCGTCACATCCTTGTTCAACATCTCGAGGAGGGTTTCGATGACCTCCAGTCGGACACCGGAGTAACCCTTAGCGAGTGCATTCGCTCTGAGAAGCATCATTCCGCGGACTACTTCTCGTGAGAAGGGAGGTCCCACACCGACACTGTGACTCCGGATCAGGTTTACCTGAAGACGTGCAAGGTCCTTTTTGTTTATAGATACGTGGGCAAGGTTTCCAAAACCTGTGTTGACTCCATATACAACCCGTCCCTCTTTGACTGCCGCTTCAACTACTGCCCTACTTTTCTTGATACGAGACTTTGCTGATTCGTGTAAAATGACTGGTTCATTATGTCGTGCCACTTGGACAACATCTTCTATAGTGAGACTCTCACCGTCAACCATGACTGGCATTGTATCCACCAAGGCCTAATAGACAATGAACACCGGGAACGGGTTACTGCCAACAGGCGTTGATGGATGCTCACTTTAGTAGTTATCGTTGGATTTGTGAAATCTGTATCTCTATTATTTCTTGAAAACCTTCTCAACTAATTCCTCAACTAGACCAGTCTTTACCGTGAAGGGGATTGAGATCTGACCTTTGTTTTGTTGTCGTTCATTCCATTCTATGGCTGTTTCAATGGCATGTTCATTTCGTGCCCATGCACGACGTGCGACACCACCCATCACATCCCAGTCGAGAGCTGACCGTATGATATTATCCACTCGTTCGCTACCATCAAGGACCAGACCAAACCCACCATTGATCGCCTTCCCCGTGCCCACGCCACCTCCATTTGACAGAACACAGAGGGTCATTCCACGTGCTACATTTCCAGCCCAACACTGGTGAGCCATGTCGCTCATGACATTGCTACCATCTCGAATGTTTGCGGTCTCTCTGAAGGGAGAGTCTGTTCCTCCAGTATCATGATGATCCCGACCGAGCATGATAGGACCGACCTTTTTCTCTCGGACCATTTTATTGAATGCGAGAGCGATATCTACTCTACCTCGAGCATCAGCATATAGGATACGGGCTTGGGAACCAACAACAAGGGCATTCTTCTCTGCATCTCGAATCCAGATGTAGTTATCACGGTCCTGACCGCGTCTATCAGGGTCAATCCTTGACATCGCCATCCTATCAGTGGCTATCAGGTCACCATGTTTCCCGCTGAGACAAACCCAGCGGAATGGACCATAGCCATAGTCAAAACAGATAGGTCCCATGATGTCCTCAACATAAGATGGAAAGATGAAACCATCAGACTCATTCTCGCCATTCTTGGCAATCCGCTTGACACCAGCGTCAAAGACAGCCTTCATGAAGCTGTTTCCGTAGTCCCAGAAATGGGTCCCCTTCTTTGTCATGGTTTCAATGAGCTCGAATTGCCTCTGAAGAGACTCATTGACAAGTTCCTCAAATCGCTCTCGGTTGGTCTTGAGTAGGTCACGACCCTCTTCGAATGTGACTCCCTGAGGTGTATATCCACCTCCATAAGCATCATGGCACGAGGTCTGGTCTGAGGCCAATTCTATTTTGATATTGTTCTGCACAACATATTCCCAGAGATCAACGACATTTCCGTAATAACCTATAGAAACCGGTTTACCGGTGGAACGATAGTCATCTACCCATTCAAATATTTCATCAAGGTCACCAGAATATTTGGTTAACCAACCCTGTTCACTACGAGTGTCAATACGACTCTTGTCAACCTCTGCAATGACTCCAATACCTCCAGCAATCTCGACTGCTTTTGCCTGCGCACCACTCATCCCGCCAAGCCCAGACGTCAAGAAGACTTTCCCACTCAAGTCGCTACCCTCAGGGATGCCAAGGTACATTCGTCCAGCATTCAAGAGTGTGATGTAAGTACCATGAACAATCCCTTGAGGACCAATATACATCCAACCTCCAGCTGTCATCTGGCCGTAATTGGCCGCTCCCTTGGCTGCAGCATGATGGAAGCCAGCAAGCGTGTCGAACATTCCGACCATGAGACCGTTGGTGGTGATTGCTCGCGGCGCGTTCTTGTGAGATGGAAAGAGACCCACTGGATGACCTGAGCTGACGACGAGGGTCTGTTCATCGGTCATTCTCTCGAGATACTTCTTAATCAGTTGATACTGCATCCAGTTCTGGCACACTTGACCGCTTTCGCCATACGTGACGAGCTCGTAGGGATAGAGGGCAACATTGAAGTCAAGATTGTTGTCCATCATTACCTGGAGTGCTCGAGCCTCGAGGATACCTTTGTACTCATCAATAGGCTTGGCCATGATTGGTCCCTCTGGCCGATAGCGATACCCGTAGATACGTCCTCTTGTCATGAGTTCGTTGAGGAACTCAGGTGCTAGGGTTTCATGAAGGTTCTCAGGCACATACCTGAGTGCATTCTTGACTGCCACAATGGTATCAATAGGGGTGAGATCATACCCTCTATTTGGAGCACGTCGATATTGTGGGTCAAAGACAGGGTCAGGAGGCAACTCGTGGGAGAGCTTAATGGTCATAGTCTTGGAAGTATCGAAACTCATAGAAACGCACCCATTGATTGTGTTTCACCAAGAGCTCACTCCTCATAAAACACTCGCTAGAGAGTCTAAGGCACTTATCCCTTGGGTAGAAGCTTTCTCTGGAGGGTTTCAATGACTATCCAAAGAGGCAGAGATAATAATGACAAAAAGCTCCCTGGTCCCAAATCTATTGAGGAAATGTAGAATCCAGGAAACAACGAGCTCAGAACAAGTACAATTGGAAGCATTAGCATTATTGCAAAATGCGAATCATACCTCTTATCCTTAGAAACACCAACACTCGTTGTACAATAGAGAAGTGGAAGCCAGAATAGGAAAAATGCACCTAAGACCAACCAAACAGCATTCAAATCATATGCCACTAGTACTATGCCTGGATGAATTATAATCAAACTATCATTGTAGAATTCGAGATAGGTCGCTAGTGGATTAATCCCAGCATAATTTACCGTAATTACAGGTCCGCTCCAGGACATCACCGAGTGGGAATATACAACCCATGGCAGAAATGCACCAACAAACAGTAGAATGACTGGAACCAGTCGTGGGTCTCTAAGTACAATAGATGCTCCTAATTCTCTGAAATGAATCAAAATTCTAGCAACAAGTAGGACCAGCAGTAGAACACAGATTATCAAAACCATGATGTCTGAAATTGTCAATGCAAGATTTCCAAGGTTTGCTATTGGAAAGGTAACCTCTAGATGCAGGTCTTGAGAAGAGGACAGAGGGCCATCCCAGCCAGCACCTATTGCAGTTCGTCTAAACTTGAATAGAAATGTTGGATCAGATGAAACACCAATGTGATACCATTTGTCATCATCCTCAGCAGGCACATAGACGAATTCTGCTACTTTAGGATCAAAGGGAAACAAGTAGTAGGGATCATAGTCACCATCAATCACATTCAACTCTATTGATGGCAAGTTAGGTTTGATTGATAGATATAGACGAGCGGAATGAAGTCGAATCCCCCAGTGTGTATCTTCACCATAACCTAAAGACAGACTAACCGGTACACACTTTCCAGAATACCTGATAGTGGAACGCCACCCGCTATAGCCTGAGAAGTTGCCAGGTGATAGGTACAGTGTGTCGTTTGGTCTTGCAGGATGAATGATGGCCCATTCGTCATAGACTCCATGCCGTGTCAGATTGATCCGTGGAGGGTCCCGAATCCATTTGAAGTATGGATTAGCGAAAAGACTTGAGCCATTTGTTGATTGGACATCTATTCTCAATCGAAATAAGTCGTGAGATGAAGTTACTCTAGCACTGACATTATGCAGTTGAAGCCTAGCATTTGATGTCGAAGTTACTTTGACCTGTAAAAACGCGTGAACAAGCCAATGATAGACCTCTGAGTTTATGGTTGATAATGGTGCACTAAAACTCAGATTTACACGGTCATTCTCAGTAGTCAGATTTGCTTGTTGAAATTGATCGAGGTGCATAAGATTCTGTCCGTAATAATCGATATATCGAGCAAATAGACCTACAGATGCTTCGCCTGACAAAAGAGACACACTGGCACAGAAGTCAAGAGTGTTATAATCATCCAAAGGCACACTCAAAGCAGTATCGAGCTTGTATTCAATTGAGGTAAGATCCAAGAGCAGCCCCTGTTCATTCAACGTAGTATCTATCTTTCCAAGATTGGGCCATAGAGGAGTCCAATCAAATTGCCATGATCCCGAAGTAGGGGATGGCGTTTCGTTTAGGATGTAAGCCATATTGGTCGCAGGTACGCTTACTTTTGTCACATCCTGTCCTATAGCATCCGTAATGACTTCATCAGTCGAATTGATAACTGGACTTTCAAGACCACGTCCACTGTAAACAAGTGGAGGAACCAGCAATATGAGTAGGAGGAGTACAACTATCGAAGTGTTGAGCAAGAATATCTTTGTAGCAAAGGGTTGTTCAGTCCCCATCACGTTCCACTGTACTCTTTTGTGATTCCTCATAGAAAAAGCTTTACAAAAATGAGAGGCGGAGTGAAAATACTCAAGAGCATCGGACCAATCTTATTAAGAAATCTTGAAACACAAAGAGTGCTCTTTGGTAGTCTAATGGGAGGGTGCAAGAATTCTCACCTATAACTCACTCCTCATAAAATACTCGCTAGATGATTCATCTTCTTTTTTGGACCACCTCTAGAATCAACCAGAGGGGTAATGCAAGCAAAGCCAAGTAGCTTCCAAGTTCGAGAGTCACTGTGTGGATGGAGAATCCAGGCATAAATGCTGTTAGCACAAGGAGTAATGGCATCACCAGAACTATCAAGAAGATTGGATCAATCCGGTGTTCGACTGAAACACCAATCCTACTCAGACCCACGAGAAGGGGGAACCAGAACATGATGAATGCTGCGCCTACAAGGCCCATGGCAATGACATCATACATGACTGCTGCGAGCCCTGGGTCTATGAGTGTCATACTTCCAGCACTGGACTCCAGATAGGTGGCAATAGGAGTGCATCTCACGAAGGTGACTGTGCTCTCGGGACCAGACCAAGGAAAGAGCGTTTGTGTATAGATCGCCCATGGACAGACCGAACTCGCACAGAGAAGGATGAATGGGATGGTACGTGGGTCTCTGATGACGTTCGACATACCTAACTTTCTAAAATAGATGGCGACCCTAACGATAAGAAATGCTCCAAGGAGGATACTGTTTATCAGAACCACAATATCTACGAGTGTTATCGCAACGGGTCCGAGCGCTATCACTGGAAAGACCACATCTAGATTCCAATCACTAAGCGAGTCGATAGGACCATACCAATAGGCGTCCATGGAGAAGTATCGGAAACCGAAATGATATCGGTAAGAAGAACTGAGTGAAACCGTGAAACTCACCGATTTTTCATAATCTGGAAGGGGTATATAGAGGAACTCAGAAACTGCAGAGTCATATGCAAGCCTTTCATAGGGATTTCCATAAGAATAACCTCCAACATCTACAAAAAGGGCTGGCAGATGCGGGTTAATTGAAAGATAGAGACGAGTAGAAAAGAGTCGAATCCCCCAAACCACGTCATCTCCATTGTTTAAAGTCAGATTCACGGGCACACAATGCTCTCGATAGAAGTCAATACGCCAACCACCATATCCAGAGATGTTACAAGGAGCAAGGTATAGAGTGTCATTTGGTCTTTCAATGGCAAAAATAGCCCATTCATCAGGAACTCCCTGTCGAGTAAGGTTCAATTGAGGATAATCCCTGCACCATTTGAAATAGGGATTGGAATAAAGACTCGACCCGTTTATTGATTGGACATCTATTCTCAACCGAAATAGATCTTGAGAGGATGTAGCCTTCACACTAGCATTGTGTAGTACTATTCGAGCTGTTGAGCTTACAGAGACCTCTATGTGAATATATGCATGGACCAACCAGTGGGATACTTGAGCATTCAGTGTTGCTAAAGGTGCATCAAGGCTCAACCTTGCACTGTTATTCTCGGAGTTGAGAGTGGCTTCTTGTTGGTGGTTAAGTTGATCGAGATTTATTCCATAGTAATCGTCATAGAAAACCTGTAGTCTAATGTCTGCTTCACCTGAGTGAAGTGAGAAATCAGCCGAGAACTGAAGAGAGTCATAATCATCTAGAGGCACATTTATGCCATTCCAGAGGCTATATGAAACAGACGCCAGATCCAAGACCAGTCCCTGTTCATTCATCATAGTTTCTACTCTGTAGGGGTTGGGCCAACTCGGACTCCAGTCATATACCCATGAGGATGAGTCGGGAGAGGGAGTTTCATTGAGTAGATATGCAACATTTGTTGGAGCCATGCTGTCTTTTACCATTGTCTGCCCCGTGGAGCCGGTGGTTTCTACTTGAGTCAGAGTGACAACTGTACTGTTAGGTGCATAAGGGTCAGCCCGGTATATATGCGGTGTGAACAGAAACAAGACGAGTAGAAGTCCAGCTATAGAAATATCTACCAAGGTTGTTCTTGAAATTTTGACATCATCTTCAGAAGTGCGCATCAAAAAATCCCGGTATTACTTAAAGCGCAGACTGATAAAAAGATTAGCTAGGAAATTGGAGTTCTATTTACTTCGAGATGCTTTTCTCCATAGGAGAGAGATGCCAGATGATAGCACTCAGGGGGGGATAAGTGCTTTAAGCAGACTATCTGGAGGCAGGTCCTCTATGTCAGTGTGTGCTATCCACAAGCCATCTCTGGAAATAACACTCAAGGTTAGTCCTTCATTGTCAAGGCGAAGTAAATACTCCAAGTACTTGATGAGGTTCTGAATGAAATTCTTTATGTCTTCTTCAGATTGAGGATCGTCTTGCGATGGAAGAGATACCTCAACCTCGATTCTCCATTTGTCCAAAATGTCCGAGTCACGAACAGTGAGAATCCTCACCCACTCGTTCTGCCACAAAACACAGACGGACTCCTCTTCATTGGTTGAAGGCTGTTTTGACATGGCCTGCTTACATTTAAATTTCAAATCTGTGAGGGTCAACATGATTCAATACAACTCCTCAATAATATGTCACCTCACGACCATCCCATAACTAGTAAAAACTACCCGAGCCTTTTCTTGATTAACAATGTATAGAGTACGTCGCATATCGCCTAGATTTGGTACTTTCTCACATAGATCTATGTTGACCAGACGGTCCAATGCAAATGTGACGGTTCGAAGTGGAACATTGGCTTCTTTACTGATGACCCTTGGTGGTAGAGGGCCTCTATGTGTTAGAACTTGTAGGACACGAAGAGCACTTTTTGGTATTCTTATTGGAGGTTGCAAAGATATTCACCATGATAATAAGACAAATTTTGGTTTTGTATTCACGTCATGTCTTGGGTTCAGAATTCGACTTAGATGCCTAAGCTTGAACGCAATTATCTGAACAGGCAGCTTCCGAAATGGGTCATTCCCAAAAAAATGGCCCAAGACATTGTGTTTTTTAGGCAAGGAAAGTGGTTGCTCATGCTGTAGTGTGAGAGGTTTGTAGATAGTGAGTAGCGTTTGGACCAAGGCTAGAAAGAACACACCAGAGATTGATTGCGGTCTTTGTGGCTTTACCACCTGTGGAGCTTTTGCAAGGGCAATTGTGGTTGGAAGCGCAGAGATACCAACATGTCCGATTCTTAGTTTAGACCAGTATGCTTCAGAGAGAGAAGAACTCGAGAGTCTTTCGAGGGAGGTGAGGAATAAAGAGAGACCAGCCCCTGAACGACCAGAGGGGGGTGTACTCCTCTCAAAACCATGTATGGATTCTCCAGACCTTCTGATGGCCGAAATGAGAATCTTCAATGGTGTTATCCCTGGTAAGCCAATGAAGTATGGCGTTCTAGACCCCGGGATACTCTGCTGGTTCTTGGATTGTGTTTCATCCAGATATCAGGAAATGCGATGTAGTAAGGAGCTTGCTTATGCATGGGGAGATATGGAAGAGATCAAGGTCCATATACTCAGAGATGGGAGAGTGAGGATGCGGCGCGCAAGGGGGGCAGATCATGCCCTTGACTCGTTTAGAATTATTGAACGTACAGTTATGGGTGCAATCATCTGCAATTGCTGCGGTCGAGACCTTCTGACAGTATTGACCGGGTTGGTTGATTCTATAGAGGAGCACCATACCGTACTTAGAGCGGGTAGTACTGTACCACTCAATGAGAAGATGGTCGACTGGACCCCTAGAAAAAAGACCTATGACCTAAAGCAGGTTTCTCAGATGATTGACCTTGTAGACGAGCTATACTCCGAATTGATGAGCCGGCTTGATTTCTTGATTTCGGGTAGGTATGAAACCGACCATGTATCTGATGTTCGGTCGAAGATATGCCAAATCATTAGTTTCTTGAACGACCCTGAGATGCAAGGCAATGAAACAATATTCCTGAGAGGGCTCTCAATTGCCTTCTTCATAGACAATGCAATGCTTGGTCTCGATTCTTTGTATCGATTGCTACAAGATGGATTGGTAGACGAAACAATCATCACCAGACTGCTTGAAACATGTAAGAATCTGCCACTTCAGAAAATCGACTGGAAATCATTGAGTGCATCTGAAATGCTTTCACTTGCTCATGCTGCGAGAGTCGAGAGAGCTGTGAAACTCTATAGCTTGTGGAGGAAATAATAGTCTATGCCATTTTTCTCCAAGCCATGGGCGAAATGACTGACACATACGGTGTATTCTTGTACTTATCCAATAGAACTCGTGCTTGATCCAAATTCACATGGTACTTCGGACGACGCATATCTTGTAGGTTTGGTATTCTACGTAGAATCTTCTCACTCAGCAATTTTCTAAGGGCAAAGCTCACAGTGCGAGGAGCCATCTCTAGCTTTACAGCAAGCTCCTTTGGGCACATTGGTCCTTCACAGATGAGTGTGCTTATGATTGCGAAGGTGCTCTTGGGAGTTCTTCCAGTTCTTAATGACACCTCTTTCAATTCTCCTTTTTTTCTACGATATAGAACCTACCTAGAACAGATATCTATCTGCGTGAAACCAGTGGGTTTGAAATCTACATGATATGCAGTGTGAGGAGCTGAAAACCGAAGTGGTTGTTGCGGATTTGAGACATTGTAGGATGAGAACAGAATCTCCCAAAACATATGAGGAACCATGTAGATTCAGGTATAGGTGAGTGAATTGGCAGGGATTGTGTTCTTCAGGACTACTATGCTCCAAGAACTAGTTGATTTCTATGTGAACGATATTGGGATGTATGTTTGGTTAGAACAGGAGGACTGCATAATTCTAAGCCAGGGTAACTTACTCCTAGGATTCTGCGACCGCGAAGTCCCAGAGTTAGAGGGAATGGTTACATTCTTCTACCCGACCAAGGAGGATGTCGATGCTATGTATGATATGCTAAGTCATATCGCCACTTCTCAACCTGTGGAGAATGAGAAATATCAGATTTACCAGTTCTTTGCAGAAGATCCCGAGGGACGAGCTCTAGAGTTCCAAGCATTTCTGCATCAGATAGAACCGATTGGATTCTAAAGCCCAATACTGGTCTTCTGCAGCTGACGAATTGAACCATCTGAACATCCAATATAGACAAATGATACATCGATGGCCATAGACAAAATTCTCGTTGCATCGACCTTAAGACATAGCTTTTCAGCCCAGTCTTTCTTGGCATAAACACGTAGTGTTGAGTCATCTGAAACAGAGTAAACAAATTGTGCGTCAGTCACTATTGCGTTCACATTATCAGAATGACCCTTGAGGACTGCTATGCAGCTCCAGTCCCTCTTGTCCCAGACACGAACCGCGCTCTCGAATCGTGGTGGTCGAGGTGATCCAGGTCCACCCCACCATAGCTCCCCTGATCCCGAATAGAGATAAGCATCGTCACTTGCCAGAGAGAGGACATTTGCATCATGACCTTCAAGAGAGATCACTTGGGTGTAATCATCTTGTGTGAAGACATTCGTGCAATCATCAATTCCTCCAGCATAGATGTATTTCTCATCAGCGGCAAGAGATAGTACAAAATGCCTCTGACCACTAAAAGATCCGACCTCGCCCCAATCATCTCTATTCCAGATGATTACCCTCGAATCTCCAGAACCAGAGTACAAATGATGCCTCTGTTGAACTAGTGTGAAAACTGTGCCCAAGTGACCTTCAAGACTCGTCTTCACATCAAAGTTCGATTTATCATAAACCTTGATGCTACAGTCATTCCAGACCGTTCCACCATACAGATACTTGTCGTCAGCGAGTAGGGAAATAAAATATGTAGTACCATGGTACTGCGCTTGCCTATAGAGGTTTAACTCGGGTTTCTTCAAGACTCTTATCAAACCCGACTCGTCTGTCGCATATAGATGCTGTTGGTCAGAAGCAAGAGCAACAGATGTTGACAGGGATGTCGGACTAGTAATAAGCTGGAATTTGAGGGTATTGAAAGGCGTATTGTGGTTAGTAATAGCTCATCCCTATTCTAGTTCAGTAGTATGGTGTTTATACATGTTATCAGGAATTAGGGCTAGGAATTAAAGCGCAACTAGGGTGTTGTGATCCACGGACCAACCAAGTTCCTTCGCTGTTTTGAAGGCTTCACTTGACTCATTGTATTTCCCAAGAATCCAGAGGAGAAGGCGGAGTTTGTTCCAGAGGTCAGGATTAGTCTTGTCAGCCTTTATCTCAGCCCGTACACCCTTCTCCAATTTCTTATACTGCTTCTTCTCATTACTCCGTATGTCATCTGCTCTTTTCAGGACCTCTTGAATCTGCTCGCTCAAAATCCCAATAGGGTGACTAAGGAATTCTTCAGGTCTATCACTTAGGAATGCATTTATTGCTGACTTGGGTGTGTCCTTCACTCTCCACAGTTCTCCCTTGACTAACTGATTCTCGTAATCATGCTGCATGAAATCCATTAGATCTGTCAGATTCTTCGTGACGGTATGATCTTCTCCAAGGGTCTTTCTACACCACTCTAATTCTCGGTATATAAGCTCAGATCCGACATGATAGAGAACGCTCGGTGTTGCATCCAGCTTCTTCAAATCGTTCATGAGATCCTTAACTGTATACAACTTCCTGTTAGGCAATTTAGCAGGCACTCCAGCTTCACCACCAATGATGTTTTCATAATTATCATCTTGATTGATAAATTAACTCAGCGTGTAGTTTTCCAGCGAGTCAGCGAGTCATTCATTGATTCTCTGGACGTATTTATCAATGCGAAACTTCCTTCTGAGACCATTTGCATTCATATAGCGTACTTTTCCGAAGATTTCACGTTCCTTCCAAGCTCTATCATGCTTTCCAAAACACCACGCTATACCCGCATAACCATTGGGATCTCGACCATCAAGTTCATACTTGTCATTCAATGTGACACAGGCACTATAGGCATCCTCTGGTGAATCCGTCCACTCGATTATTTTCTTACCCCAATACATTCGCATGTAACCATGCATCTTACCAAATTTCATCATCTCTCTCTGGGCAGCATTCCAATAAGGGTCATGAGTATCTGCCCTTTCTAACGCACTGAGTGAGTAGTCATACTCCCGTGGGTCTAGTGCATGAAGATCCAGAGTGTCCTTTGCCCAATTTGGAAGACATTCAATATTGTCATAGTTCTTGTTGAAAAAGACAAAGTTCATGGCCAGTTCTCTTCGCACAATTAACTCCTCAAGATAGGACTCTCTCCCAGGGCTGCTTGTGCGCATAACCTCAAGTGCGATTTCTAATGGAGAAATCTGCCCAAAGTGCAAGTATGGACTCATGTTCGATAGACGGTCGAAACCAGGATCATTTCGTAGGGTTTCAAACACATCTAAATCATTCTGTATGAATTTCCTTAACAGTTTCTTTGCAGAGCTGGTTCCTCCTCTGTAGCGATTGTCTTGGAGTACATTATTTTCGATTCTTAGTCTGCTCAAGATGTCATCAATAACTGTGAGATCAAGACCTTCAGGTCCGTATCCCTCATCAGCATTCTTGACTCGTCGTTTCCTGACAGGTATCAGATACTCACTCATGACTCTGTTCATCTTTGGTCGGATTGTCCCAGCAGAGTATTCCTCTTTTTGAGACACAACTTGAATGGGAATTATGACATTGGATTCAACCTGTATCAGTGGACAATCAATAGAAGCAGCCACCTTTTGTCTCCATTGACGTTGAGTTCTCTGATAGTCTCGGTCAACAACGACCAAGGATGCATCTTTACTGAGAGCTGGTATTGCTTTGGTTGGGTCTTCTCGCAAAACACTAAAGCCAATTCCACGTTCCTTCAGGGATTGGTTTACCTCAGACAGCCCCTCAAGCATGAATCGAAAATGGGAGATATTGGCGCGTGGATAGTCATCGAGCAGGCAGAATACGGTGATTAGTGGTTGATTGTTGGAGTTCGATTCCTCAATTGCGTATTCTAAAGCATGATTGTATTCAGTCCTCTGGGATGCCTGCATCCAATACAGGACATACTTGCCCTTCTGGATGGTTTTGTCATTCAGTGCAATTAATCTGTCCGAACTAATCAATTCACTTCTCTCCTATGGGATTGTCCTTAATGAAGTGTTAGTTTTCTAGAAGGTTAATTCCCAGAGCATCCACTCAGGGAGTATCACAAAAAAGCGCACATACACAACGAGGGCAAGCACAACTAATGAACCAATGAGAACAGCCCAGTCTCTTCTCCTGAATCTGAGGACATTCATGTAGGTCCTGTTCTCGCTAGCACCAAACCCTCTAGACTCCATACTCTCTGCGATTGATAAAGCGCGTCTTATAGAAACAATAATCAGAGGAACGATGATGGGTACAATGTTTCGAATTCGTTTCAACAGGCTTCCCTTGTCAAGTTCAACACCCCGTGCTTTCTGAGCATCCATTATTGCATAGGCCTCCTGTCCAAGAGTTGGTACATACCTCATTGCCATACTCATGGCAAATGCAAACTCAAACCTGACCCTCATTTGGATGAGCGCCTGTGACAGCTCATCTGGATGAACTGTCAGAAAGAAGATAGAAAACGATGTCATCAGTGCTACAAGTCTAAGCGTTAGTGCTATTGAATGGGAGAATGGATTGGGTTGTGTGGACAATAGTGTATTGAACACAATGATGAAGATTAAAAGAATCGCTAGACCTCTCATACTTCTAGTCCATCGACGTAGCGACTTGGCTGCACCAATGATGGGAATTAGGCAGCAGAAAATAATCAGAAGGGGAATGATAGAGAGGAATAGCAATGAGATGACTGCCAGTACGATGGACATGAGCAACTTGGCACGGGGATCAAGTCGATGGATTATAGAATCCTGACGTGTGTATTGAAAAATCTCAAGGAACGACAACCTATCCACCCCCCAAGACCTTCGCTACAATCTCTTCCAGATCATCCATTAATGTAATTCTCTCAGGGATCTCTGGGAACATACTGTGAAGATATCTGGCAGTTTCTGTCAATTGCGGTCTGGTAAGAGAGCAACGTTCTATCACAGCATCATTGCTCAGAACCGAGTTTGTAGGACCATCAGCAACTATTCTACCATCAGCCATGGCAACTGTTCGCGGGAAGTTCTCAATCACGAACTCGATATCATGAGTGACCACAATCACAGCCTTGCCCTTCTCATTCATTTCCACGAGCATCTTTGCAAGTTTATTCTTCTGCAGGGCATCTTGACCGATTGTTGGCTCATCCAGACAGAGGACTCTTGGTTCTGTAGCAAGAACTGAGGCAAGTGCGACCCTTTTTCGTTCGCCTCCGGACAATGTGAAGGGGGACCGACTCGACAAGCCCTCAAGACCTAGATTGTGCAATGTTCTCTCACAGCGTAGCTTAGCCTCTTCCTTTGGATACCCCAGGTTATCAAGACCAAACAAGACCTCTCGTTCCACACTGTCAAGGAAGAGCTGGTGGTCAGGATTTTGCATCACAAGACCTATTTCACGAGCCATCTCAGCGACAGAGTAATGCTTGGCATCC
>Ga0180438_10003893_pt1 | contig 22053 bp, 19 predicted proteins | sample SS_ome_12_FD_132455 | JGI IMG/M metagenome (GOLD analysis project Ga0180438, IMG submission 132455) | Hypersaline lake sediment archaeal communities from the Salton Sea, California, USA - SS_3_D_2 metaG | ecosystem: Environmental > Aquatic > Non-marine Saline and Alkaline > Hypersaline >...
ATTTTAACCAGATACCGTTTAATAAAAGCTTTTTTAATAACAAAAAACTATTTAATTTTTTAGTGCATCGTAATAGTAAAAGCCAAGATATAAACAACCACTCTCTCCATAAAGCCTTGTGCGTCTATCACGCAAGCATCCCTACGATTTTTAGCCAAAACCCTTCGCTTTACCATTATCCGGCCTTTTACATACAATTACTAAGAAGCGAAACAACAAAAGAAAAACTCGATACAAACCAATATGACCCTAAACAAAACTTCATATTAGCCACTTTAAAATTAGCAAAGCAAAATCGACTCAGGAGGGGAAATAGAGCTATCATAAATACCTTACTTGCCCTAAAAAGATTAAACAATACTCCACTTGCATACGACACACACGGGATTATTCTAAGCTTTGTCGATAGTTTTGGAAAGAAGATAAAAGCTGTTAAACCGCAAAAAACCTACCCGAAAATCTATTGACTTCTGGCTTGCTTTTATTGTATATTTAAGAAAATAGAGAAAGACAATTAAGCAATAATTATAAAATAGAGCAAACTATTTTGAATGGAGGAAAAAATGAAAAATCGAAATCTGATCATAAGTGTATTTTTAACGATCTTATTTCTATCTCACTCAATGTACGGCAACCAACTGGCTATAGCTACGAGTAAGCAACTTATAATCTGGGATACACAGAAAAATTGGGACCAAAAAAAAGTTATCGATACAACTGGACCAACTTCAATAGCATTTAGTTCTGATGGCAAGTTACTTGCAGAGGGAGCTGGAGACAAACTTATAATCTGGGATACGGACAATTGGAACCAAAAAAAAGTTATAAATACTGTGAGCCCGATAAGATCAGTTGCATGTAGCCCAAATGGAAAACTTCTTGCAGCCGTCAACGAAAATGACACAGTTATTATATGGGATACCAATGAATTTAAGCAGAAAAAATTGTTATATCTTGGATCTGCATCCACCTGGCCAGCAGCAATCACATTTAGCCCCAATGGGAAACTACTTGCAACCTGTAGTTATAATAAAATTATCCTATGGGATACCGATAATTGGAATAAGAAAAAAACGTTAGAAGCTGGTCTACTTGATGTGCGAACAATGGCATTTAGTCCTGATGGAGAGCTACTTGCAGCCGGCTCATACGACAAACAAATTGTATGGGGAACCAAAAATTGGAAAATAAAACAAAACGTCGCGACCAAAACAACCTCTTCAGTCGCATTTAGCCCTGATGGAAAACTACTTGCAACAGACCTTAACCGTCAAAAAATTGCAATATGGGATACAAATAAGTGGAATAAAAAGGCAATTTTAGATACCAAGATCGAACGCAACTCTAGAATAACATCAATAGCATTTAGCTCTGATGGAGAAAACTTAGCAGCCGGCACTTTTGATAAAAAGCTTATCCTATGGGGTACAAAAAAGTGGAAGTTGACAAAAACGTTAGATACTGAAGCATGGGTAAAGGTAATAGCGTGGAAGCCTATGATAATGGGCACTGTAGAAAGACGTGGCAAAAAAATGAAAGAAGCGAGTCGATTTGCCGATATAAAAATAAAACTATCAGAAGAGTAATAACATAAAACAATCGTTTTGGTTGACGTAGCCATATAAAAATGTGCAGTATTAAAAAAAAGGAGAAGGTATGAGACAACTAAAATATATTGTTTTATTCTGTGTTATAACACAATTACAAACAAAAATCATAGAAAGCGATAGGCTAAGCGACGTAAATCAATTTGTTGATAAAGACTCAATTGTTCTATTTGATATTGACGAAACCTTAGCAAGAACTCCTAACTATGCTGGAAGCAGTATCTGGGTAAACTACAATATTAAGAAACTACAAGAAAAAGGACTCAGTTTCCAAGTGGCTTTGGATGATATCCTTTATATTTTTTTTACCATCCATAATGTAATTAATATGCTCCCAGTGGCTAACTCACCGCAAATCGTAGAAAATCTACAAAAAAAGGGGGCCTATGTCATGGGGCTCACAAGTCGTTCCATCCCGATAATGAAACGAACTATACAACAACTTGCACAGTTGGGAATAGACTTTTCAAAAAGCACTGTTTATGATAAAAGCCTTGATTTAGTTGATGCCTATGTAGGAAAATTGTATAAAGCGGTTATCTTTACCGGGAGTAACAATAAAGGTAAAATGCTTTTTCTATTATTTGATAAAATAGGCTATAAACCCAAAAAAATAATTTTTGTTGATGATAAATTAAAAAATGTGCAAGATGTTGAAAGAGAAGCCAAAAAACATGGCATAGAATATGTAGGAATTAGATTCTCAAAATTAGACAATTGGAGAGATAGATTTGATCCTGCAGTTGCAAAAAAACAACTCCATGAGTTTAAAGTAAACGTAGGACTACTCCCAATTAAAAAAACACCAAGCAAGTTACCCATAGATCATATTGAACCAAAGTTGACACCTATAATACTGAAAGAAAAAAATGGAAAAAAAAGATGTAGTAAAGCTCTCCAAAGAAATAGAAACACAATTAAAAAAAAGGTACCGAGACCCAATCTTATGCAATCAGTATGCATGGTGGATGCTCGAGGCCTTAACCAAGAAAAAAAAGTCTAAGCTCATAACGAATGAAATTATAAACTTTACAACTAAGCAGCTTGTAACACTCGATACGTGGATAAAACAACAGGTTGAGGAAAAAATGCCGCTTCAATATCTTCTTGGCTCAGTTCCTTTTGATGATATCGAAATTTTGGTAGAAGCACCTATTTTAATACCACGACCAGAAACCGAGGAGATGTGCTACAACATTCTTGATATGTTACACAAGTTAGATGATAAAAAGCTCTCAATCTTAGATATAGGAACAGGAACTGGCTGTATAGCGCTTACAATAGCCAAAGCATTGCCCAAAAGCACTATTTTGGCTACTGATCTTGAAGAGCGAGCCTTACAATTAGCAGAAAAAAATGCTGATCATAATAATATAAAAAATGTTACATTTTTAAAATCTGATCTCTATGAGAGCATAGAAAAAAATCTAACCTTTGACTTAATAGTCTCTAACCCCCCTTATATTGCCCAGGAAGAATGGGAGGCACTTGATGAATCAGTTACTAAATGGGAAGATAAAAAAGCACTCGTAGCAGACAATAAGGGCCTGGCAATAATAGCAGCTATTGTTACACAATCAGCACCCTTTATAAAAAAAAATACACAGATGAAGCAACACAAAATCCCCCAACTTATAATAGAAATAGGACATAACCAAGGAAAAGAGGTTGCAAAAATTTTCGCAACAGCAGGCTTTCAGGATATAAAAGTCGAAAAAGATATGGAAGGAAAAGATAGGTTTGTGAGTGGAAGAATAAAATAATGTGGCCATTATATAAAAAGCCAAAACTGATTACGGTAACCTTATCTCCTGGATACATGAGCTTAAGTTTGATGCAAATTACAAAACAAATAGAAATTCAGGCATATCAAAAAATAGATCTAAAAAATCTCGAATTTGAAAACTCAATTTTGTTTAATTTCACTAAAATTGCACATATCATTAAGACCTTTCTCAATACCCATAATCTCAAAAATGCAACTATGGCAGTTTCACTTGTTGGCCCTCATATTAGGGAAAAAAGTATCACTGTCGCAACGGCCTCACCCTCAAAAGATATGCTTAAAATTGACAATATTAAAAACATGCAATGGAAACATACCTATATTGGGCCCTCATTACAAAATGGTTTTGATTTTTATGTTTGCGGTATAAAACGAGAGCTTCTATTTCAATGTAATCTTTTGGCAATAAAATCTGGAACAAAACTATCGGCTATAACAACTCCAAAGGTTGCACATATACAACTGTACAAACATCTCAAGGGTGAGCTTTTTAGCCAAACCAAACTTGCAATCGATCTTTCAAAAAATTATGAAGTTCTACCTCTATTGCTATCGGAGGCAGAAAAAAAAATAACTCCTGGGCCAGATCTCTCTATAGATCTCAAAAAAGAGATTCCAGCGTTATCCACTCATATAGGATTATTTTTACTAGGAAAAAATTATGAATGATATCAATTTTGTAAAAAGGAGTCCGAATACAGTATACCAAGAGACTGCAACCTGGCTCAAAATATCTATAGTTCTTCTATTCATGCTTGTTTTTTCGCTTACCTTCATAACAATAAGACAATGGCTAAAAATAAAAGCCTCTCATAGAGAAATATGCCAAAGAAGTATAGAAACAAAATCTCTCGATAAAACGGTAAAAGAAAAACGTACGCTCACTAATCAAAAAAAAATGCTCAATAAACAGTTTACAAAATTGCATAAACTAAGAAAAAAACCAAAACAAAAACCCCAATTGCTCACTCAAATTTTCAAATTATTACCCCAAAAAACAAAGATCAAGACTATTTCTATTAAAAAAACAGATCTTGATCTTTCAATGCAAAGTCCAAATGAAAAAATCGCTAACTGGATAGTACAACACATCCAAAATTTACCAGATGTAAAGCGTGTCAAACTTGCTTCTATTCAAAAGAAAACTGCTCAGTTTCTTTATACTATAAAAGGAACGTTACATAAAAAATAATTCTTTTAGGCCTGAGCATAGAGGCTATCTAAAATCTTCTTTGCTTTTTCAAGCGTAGCCTTACGCTCTGGACTTAGATTATCACCGGCCCTGTTAATATAAAAATTGAGTCTATCCATCGCCTGAGCCAGGGAATCTGAGGCATTTTTTAGACCTTCGGCTACATCTTGGGCTGACTGCTCAAAAAAACCCTCTGGTGGATGCCATTTGGTTTTAACCTCTTGAGACCATAAATGTTTTTCTTTCTTTTCCATGAGATACCTCCTTTTTATTCTTCAAATTTTATTCTTCAAATACTAAAAACCAACTCTTTTACTCTATTTTAACATAAAACCCTTGTTGCTCACAAGGGTTGGGACCAACAAGCAACTAATACACGATCTAGAGTCATGATTGACCACTATCGCACATGGATGTACTGAATTTTTCAGCCAATTCTTTCAATCTGATGCTTGCATGTACAGCAATCACATTTGAAGCTGCATCTTTTTGCGGTAAAGAAGTAAAAAACAAGCACTGCAATGCCTATCATCAAGATAGAAATTTTTGCTAACTGCATATATATTCCTCTAAAGACTATAAGACTTATACCCATCTACCTATCAATTTATTACAAAAAACCGCAATTATCAAATAGATATTCAAAATTTCAATGACATATGCCAAAAGCATTGGTAGCATAATAAAATAGATGTAACAATATTTTCGTAAAAACTATTAGCAGATATGATGAAAATAGGCTCGTAATGCAAAAAATTAAACTTTTAGAAAAAGATGAGATCCTCAAAATTGCCGCTGGACAGGTTGTAGACCGGCCTGCAAATATTGTAAAAGAATTAGTAGAAAACTCTATAGACGCCCAAGCAAACTGTATATCAGTGTATATCCAAAATGGCGGAAAAGAGCTTATTCGAATCGTTGACAATGGATGTGGGATGTCCCGGCAGGATGCAAAAATGAGCTTTAAAAAGCACGCAACAAGCAAAATATGTAGATTGGATGATTTAAACAAAATCCAGACCTTTGGATTTCGCGGAGAGGCCCTGGCCAGCATATCTGCAGTAAGTAAAGTTACGCTCTTGACTAAAGATCAAGCATCGAAACATGGAATCCAGCTAGAAGTGGAAAACGGCAACATACTGTCCGAGTCAGATATCCCATTTACAACAGGAACCGATATCAAAGCAACGCAGCTGTTTTATAACGTTCCTGCGAGACAAAAATTTCTTAAAAAAAAAGAAACCGAAAATAGGCATATCACACAACTTTTTCATTCATTTTGCCTGGATTATTTGGATATACATTTTAAACTATATATAGACAGCAGACAGACACTCAACTGCCCTCCAACTACAGATATAATGGCAAGGTGCTCACAAATCTGGGGTCACAAGTTTGCAGAAAATATGCTTCCTATAGAAAGAGAAAAACAGGAGGCAGGTATAAAAATAAATGGAGCAGTGTCAAATCATCACTACTTTCGATACGATAGAAGCAATATATTCTTTTTTGTTAATAACCGGTGGATACGAAATAATCAATTAAGCAAATCTCTTTTGAATGGCTATACGAATGTCTTGCCTCCCTCTAAATATCCTTGTGCCTGTATATTTGTACAGGTAGATCCTAACGCAGTTGATATAAATATCCATCCACGAAAAGAAGAAGTAAAATTTTTGCATCCCCGCATCATAGGTACACTACTTCAATCTAGTGTAAAAAGGGCACTTGAAGATAACTTATCAGCACAACTTAACAAAGAAGTAACAATCAAGCCAGATAGTGGACCTCAATACAGCAGGCCAATATCATCACCTCAAAAATCATTTAGACCATTTAATTTTGATTCTTTTTTGAGAAAGAACCCAGACCCTTTAATACACCAAGAGAAAGAAAGTCCCCCGATGCCTAGTGCGGCAATTCAGACTACTCTGCAGAGCCATATCCCAGCTCAAACAACTCACAGTACACCAGAAACTTCATCTGCCAAAATAGAAACACAGGCAACTATGGCGCCAGAAACCACGCATGAAAAATATGCCATTATCGGCCATTTCAAAAAAACATACATTCTTATTGAAAAAAGCAATGGCATATTTTTTATAGATCAACATGCCGCCCATGAAAGAATATTGTATGAACTATTTTCTAAACGATTTGAAGAGGTTGCAACCATAAAATTATTATTTCCACAGATTTTTTCAATTACCGAAGAAGAAATGCACCTATTGGAAGACAATTTAGATATATTCAGAAAAAATAGTATTGCCATTGAACCGTTTGGACAAAATCAACTTATTGTCAAATCAACACCTATTCACCTAAAAGAAGTAAATATACAAGAATTAGTACAAGAAGTTTGTTCATGGATAAAGGAATATCAACAGCTTGATCCAGACCAATTTTTTAAAAAAATAAATGAAAAAATACATGCCCAAATGGCATGCAAAGCAGCAATCAAAGCAGGAGACTCTCTTACATTAGAGCAGATGAATCAACTGCTTCATGATCTGGAAAAAATAGACAATAGATTGACCTGTCCCCACGGTAGGCCAACCGGATGGTTGCTTGCTTTGGAGGACATAGAGAAAAAATTCAAAAGAAGGCTATAACTACAAAACTATTGCTCCAGCGTATATAAATTCAGTAGTATTACAGTAGATGAAAATTTTATTCACTATCCAGGGGGGATATAATGAAAAAAATAGTTCACAGGGGACTTCTAACCTTTTTATTACTACTGTTTCCACCAGCAATCTGCCAACAAAAAAAAGATATAACTAAAACAGAAGTTAAACAAAAAATTGCTGAACGTGCCGAAGAACTAAAAGAACGAGTAGGCAAGCTGGAAGCAACGATAAAAAAAGAAATGAAAACTATTGCCACCGAAGAAAAAGTAAGCAAGAAAAAACTTATTAAGTCAGCTAAGGGGATGCAAAAAGAGGTTAAGGGATTGCAAAAAGATGTAAAAATGGCCTTAAAAGGCAAAAAGAAAGCATTAAAAAGGATACCTCAAGAAGAACGAAAATCAATACAGAATATACTTAATGATTCATATCGTTATATAAGAAAGCAGATAACATCCGCATATAAAACGGTTAAAAAAACAGTTATTAAAATGTTTAGAACAAAAAAACCAGAGAAAAAAGCTGAAAAAGCTCTGATTATAAAAAAAGAGTTAAAAACAGCCTCAAAAGACATACAAAAAAAGATAGACGAAACGGCCACTAAGTTAAAGGAGAAGGTCTAGACTCTCTTTTTATGCATTCTAGAGCTTATATAACGTTTCTTTTCACCACAAGATCTGTCAAATAGAGTCAGAAACCCCTTGATAAATTAAAAAAAACTGACTATAATATACAAATATAAACTAATAATTCAAATGGGGTCTAAGATGGAAAAAATAAAAAAGAGTATTTTATTTGGGTTTCTTGTATTTTGCGTATGTAAGGTTGGCTTCGTGCATCCCATGAACTATGTTAATCTGTTTGCTGATACTATTAGAGAAGCCAAAGATAATAGATTGCTTGTAGCATGCGAAAATAGCAAAAAATTTCATGTCACCTGGCTCCTTAGGCTCGGTGCTAATATTGAAGCCACCGATGAGTATGGGCGATCTCCCTTGATGATTGCATGCTGTAAGAACAATAAAGAAATTGTAGAACTCTTACTCAAAAATGGTGCTAATATCGAAGCCAAAGGTAATCATAACCATACTCCCTTGTTTTATGCCTGTTATAACAACAATAAAGAGATCATAGAACTATTACTCAAAAACGGTGCTAATATCGAAGCCGCCGATACGCATGGCTTGACTCCTTTGATATATGCATGTTGTAGGAATAATAATAAAGAGGGGGTAACACTATTGCTCGAAAAAGGTGCTAATATCGAAGCCACCGATAATTGTGGGAGGACTCCGCTGATATATGCATGTTATAAGAATAACAAAGAAATTGTAGAACTATTGCTCGAAAAAGGTGCTAATATCGAAGCCACCGATAAGTATGGGCAGACTCCTTTCGATATTGCTTGTAACTGGGAAAGAATCGAATTGGCAGAAATTTTAATAAAATATGGTGCTGACATAGTTAATGTACATAAATCGCCTAACGTTAATAACATATTTGAAAATGAATATAAAAGATATTCTCAACTAAACAATCAGATCAAAAAACTTAAACAGAAAATGGATAATATCAAGAAAGATTATGTAGAACCAGCGTCAGAAACTATGCGTACGATTAAGCAGCTTATGTCAGATCCTTTAACTCCGGCCTTTGCAAAACAATCTGCATTAGTATATCTCCTGAAATACCATACCTTTTTTCCCGATACAGTAACTAAAAAAATACTATTATCCTATTACAAAGAGATCGCTTTTAATTATAGATTTTTTAGTGACAGTCAGTTTAAATCAGTAAGAGAATTTGCAATAAAAGAGCACGCAAAAGATACGTTTGGCAGATCGGTTTTAGCAGTAGCGCTATCTGACAGCCGCAATAGACAAAAAGACAAATCCATATCTAAAGTAATTGAAATAACTGGTTTTGGTAATACTCTAAAAGCATATTACCTTCCAGAAAATAATGAAAAAAATCACGTATCAAATAATTTTATAAACGTGCTTAGTTCAGCAAAGAAGAGCAAAAATAAGCAAAAGTTTAAATCTTTAATACATGCGGCAGAATCTTTTAATGATCTACAATACTTAGAACATGGACCTAAAACCGACAAAAAGCCTTTACCTTATGAGATTGCCGCACGTATAATGAGCTTTATGAAACTGTGACATCCTTCGTGCTGCTTCTCTAAGCTCCGTTTTTTTATTTCAAGGATGCTTTTGTTGTTATGCTCTTTTTTTCGATTATTGTTCTACAAAGGGGGCAACTATTGCTTTCCTTTATCCAACTGTCTAGGCAATCTGAGCAGTAAAAATGACTACACAGGGTTACGGATACTTTTTTTCCATCTTCAAATTTATTTAAGCATATAGAACATTTTTCCATTTTAGATAGTTCAAACTCCCTGTCAACTTTCCATCTCTCAAGAAAAAACGTTATTAATCCTCTATGCTTTTTTTTACGTGCTATGATCAAAGGTGTATTTCCACTACTATCTTTGGCTCTTACATCTGCTCCTTCTTTAACCAGCAACTCCACCAAAGCTTGGTCACCTCTATAACAAGCCCATAGCAAGGGAGTATTTCCATAATTATCGCTTGCATTTACATCGGCTCCTTTTTCAAGTAAAAGCTTTACTATCTCAATTTTGTTTCTACAACAACATGCCCATAGCAGGGGAGTATTGCAATTTTTATCCCTATAGTTCACATCTGCCCCCTCTTCTATGAGTAACTTTGCCAAAACGTGAATATTATCATTACATGCCTTTACCAAAGGCGTTTCACCACAGCTATCTTGAGCATTAATATCGGCCCCTTCTTTAATTAATTTTTTTATTTCTTGTATGTCTACTTCTTTCTCTTTAAAGGCCCACATGAGCTGATTTGATAACGCTGTATTGTTATGATTCATCGAATATAAAAAACAACCGTTCAACAAATACCCCATAACACAAATATATAATAGCTTCTTTTTTATTTTTCTAACGACCAGTTTCATAGAATCATACTCCCTACATTTTCCTGCAAAGGGTTGCTTCCATCAAAAATATTTTCCTCAGCTCAACTCAACTTTCAGGTTTGTAAACCTGCTAAATATTAATATTCTTATTGCTACTTTTCCTCACCCTATCCTACCATACAGCCAAATCAATCTGAAATCATCTTTTATACTTCTTTCTTTGATGACAATACCATACTGCATGTGCTAAACTTTTGAAGTAAAGCATTGTTATCCATAGTAGCCATTACTATCATTGGCATTGAAGCTTAATTTTTTGCTTTGTTGCAAAGGATCAAGAAAAGCATAAATCTCTTTTTTAAGACATTATACATTGATCAAAAGTTTTTTTGTTTTTCATCTCCTTTGTTATTACCTCACTTACTCTATTTTTGTTATTACTTAGCTTCTTAATTCCTAACAAATCAGCAGCCTCACCAATCGATCTGCCTAGTTTATCTTTTGCGTTCATTTTTCCTGCAATTTTCAATAAATGGGCAAAATTATTATCCCTAAAAACCCTATGATTAAAAAGTATCTTTTTACAATAGAGTAAGAGCTTTTCTCGTGCCACCTTTTTGGGATAATCGTCCTGATATTTCACAAGCTTTGCAAGTGCAGATTGTTTTGCAAAGATGGGAGTTAGATCATCTAACATTAGCGTATCAATATTGTCAAATTCTTTGTGTTCAATTTGCAATACAGAATCTTTATGACCTTCTATTTTTTTTTGAAGATTTTTTATACTAAGATGTAATTTTTGATGCCTATCATACTCCCGCCTGTAATCACTATCATTGGCTAGCAGAGAAATATCTGCTCCATAAGACATAAGCAAGTTAACAAAAAATTTTTTCGACTCACAATAACAATAACTTCTTTTAACGAAATCCAAAGGAGTATATCCATTATTACCCCTAGCATTTACATTTAGCCCCTTTCTGACTAACAATACAAACAACTCTTTGTATCCCTCTTGACAAACAAACACGAGAGGGGTCTCTCCTAAAATTTTTACCTTAGTGTCTGCTTTGTTTTCAAGAAGTAACTTTACCAAATCAACATCATTCTTTCTACACGCGTAATACAAAGGAGTCAGCCCCTCATTGTCCTGAACATTTACATCAGCTCCATTGTTAATCAATAATGCTGCTAATTCGAGATGTTCTTGCTCTATTGAAGCGATATAGTTATCACTATTTTTTTCGCTGAGCGTAAGCACAATATCTCTGTTAACCGCTAATTTTATTACTTCATGCCAACCATCTTTACATATTCTTAGTAAAGGGCTATATCCGTTATTATCTCTAGCATTCACATCGGCCCCTCCTCTTATTAACAACTCCATCAAAGCTTTATTCTTCTGAGAACATGCCTCTATTAAAGATAAACCCCCCTTTTTAGCATCTGCTCCCTTTTTAATCAATAATTCTACTAGAACTTCATCATTTCTATTAGAGGCCAAACCCAAAGGAGTATTCACCATGCCAGAGCTATAATTTACATCTGCTCCCTTTTCAATCAGTAACTTTATCACCTCTTCATTATCATACCGAAAACAGGCCCATAAGAGGGGAGTAAACCCATCCTTTCCTTTAGCATTTACATCTGCCCCTTTTTCTATTAGCAACTCTATTAGCTCTTTATTCCTCCCCCGACAAGCGTAAAGAAGAGGAGTATTTCCATTATTATCCGTAGCCTTTACATCTGCTCCCCTGTTTATCATCAACTCTACTAACTCTTTACTCTCCTTACTACCGTTACCCTCACATTCACGCAGAAAAGGACTAATACCCTCCTGATTTTTAGCATTTACATCTGCTCCATTTTTAACTAGCAACTTTCGAATATCTCGCCCATTATTACGGAACCATCCACACAATAAAGGAATCTTTTTGCACCCAACTGTAGCATTTACGTTTGCCCCTCCTTTAACCAGCAACTCTATCATCTCTGTATACGTACTGCTCCTATCACATGCCAACACTAAAAGAGGGTCTCCGTCCTTATCCTTAACATTTACATCTGCACCTTTTGCAATCAGCAATTTGGTTAAAGCTTCTTCATTATGCAAAGCTGCCCAGATTAAAGGAGTCCAACCATCACTATCTTTTGCTTCTATATTCGCACCAGCGTCAATTACAGACGTTACCATTTTCAGATCTACATACTCTGCCTTACAGAGCTTTATCAAAGGAGTATCCCCATCTTTGGCCTTGGCATTTACATCGGCTCCATTTTTAATTAACCATTCTGCGAAAGCTTTATTCTTCCATTGACATGCGCGACACAAAAGAGGATCTCCATTGCTATCTTTGATATTTACGTCTGCACCTGCTTTAACAAGAACCTCCACTACCGATATATCTATATATTTTTTTTCACATACCTGCACCAACAACTTTGATAATTCATTGTTTTTATGATCCATTGCATATGTAAAACACCCGTACAGTAAACATCCCAAACCAACCAGACATAACAGCTTCTTTTTTGTTTTTTTAATCGCAAATTCCATATAATTCTCCAACTGATAGGTTATTTTTTTAATTCCAAAAATGTTTTTGTTATTAAGCTCTTTTTCTTGATTGTTCCCCTACAAAGTGGGCAGCGACTATTGTTCTTTATCCAACTTTCTATACAATCTGAGCAGTAGAAATGGTTACACGGAGTTTTGGATACTTTTTTTTCATCTTTAAATTCATCTAAGCATATACTGCATGCTTCTTTTTCAACCAGTTTAGAGCCTACCTTAGGCTTCTTTTTATCTTGATGCTCAAGAAGAAGCTCCATTAATTTTTTGTTGTTATTCTCAGACGCCCATAGCAAAGGTGTATCGCCGTTACAGTTTTTGGTATTTACATCTGCTCCTTTGTTAATCAGCAACTTTGCCAGATCTTCATTACCATTCTTAAATGCATGTATCAAGGGCGTATTTCCTTTCTTATCTTTAGCATTTACATCTGCTCATTTTCTGATGAGCAACTCTACCCGTGACTTTACTCGAAAGCTATTCTTTTCACACACAAACAGCAGAGCTGTCTCTCCATATTTATTTTTAGCCTTTACATCCGCTCCTTTCTTAATCAGCAACTCGAATAAATATAGCAAAGCTTCCGAGGCCCTCATTAAAGGAGTATATCCCCACTTATCTGGAACATTTACATCCGCTCCTTTTTTAATCAGCAACGTTGCCAGATCTTCATTACCATTCTTAAATGCTAAAGATAAAAGAGTCTGTTCCCACTCATTTTTAACATCTATATCTGCGCCCTCTTCTATGAGCAACCTCACCAACGCTTTATTATTATTATCAAATGCTGATGATAAAGGAGTCTGTTCCCACTCATTTTTAACATCTATATCTGCTCCCTCTTCTATGAGCAACTTTGCCAGATCTTCATTATTATTCTCACATGCCCATAGTAAAGGGGTATATCCCCTCGATCCTCTAACATTTACATCTGCCCCTTTTTTAATTAACCATTCTGCCAAAGCTTGCCTATCATACTCAAATGCCCTTATCAAAGGCGTATCTCCATCTTTATCTTTAGCATTTACCTCTGCTCCCTCTTCTATGAGCAACTTTGCCAGAGCTTTATTATTATTCTCACATGCCCAGAACAAAGGCGTATATCCTCTACTATCCTTAACATTTACATCTGCTCCTTCTTCTATCAGCAATTCTGCCACCACTTTACCTTCATCCTCACGAACCGGTGCCCAAGGAGACTTTCTCCAATTGTTACTTTTCCTCCAGCAAGCCCATAGTAAAGCAGTCTTCCCATTTTCGTCTTTAATATTTATAACTGCACCCGCATCTATTAACAACTCTGCCAACGCTTTCTTATGCCACTTGCATGCCACCATAAGAGGCGTATTTCCATCTTTACCTTTCGCATTTACATTTGCTCCTTCTTCAATTAGAACCTTTGCTAAGAACTCATTATCAAGCAAAGATGCCTTAATCAAAGGTGTATTTCCACAATCATCCTTGGCTTCTACATCTGCTCCCTCTTCAATCAGGCTCCTTACCTCCTGTCCATATACTACACGAACCTGACTGCATGCCTGAAGAAGCTTATTGGATAATTCTTTGCTCAGATACTTTTTACTTTTTTGCTTCTCTTTTTGCTGCTCTTTCTGTTGCTTAAGAAGCTCTATTAATTCTTTGTTATTTTTTTCGCGCGCTATCATCAAGGGTGTATTCCCATATGTATCTTCAGTATTTACCTCTGCTCCTTTTCTGATGAGTAGCTTTACTAATTCTATACTATTATTCTTACCGGCCTTAATCAGCTTGATCAAAGGCGTTTGTCCATATTTATTTTTAGCATGTATATCCGCTCCCTTTTCAATTAGCAGCCTTACCATTTCTTTATTGTTATCGACACAAACTTTTGTAAAAACGGTATCTCCAATACAATTCTTAGACTCTATATCCGCCCCTTTTTTAATCAAGAATTTTGCGAGGTCTTTATTATTATGCGAACACGCAACCCTCAAAGGTGGATTTTGCTCATCAAAACCAGGGGCATTTATATCTGCCCCCAGCTCAAGAAGAAGTTCTATCTCCTCCCTCCTATCTTCCTCACAAGCTAATATCAAAGGAGTCTCTCCCCAGCCATTGTCAGCATTTACATCTGCCCCTGCTTTAATTAACGATTCTGCCAACGCCTTGTTCTTGTTCTTACATGCCCAACGCAAGGGACTATCTCCCAGGGTAGTTTTAACATTTACCTCTGCCCCCTTTTTAATGAGAAATTCTGCCACGTCCTTATTATCAAACCAACACGCATATATCAAAAGGGTCTCATTCCTCCAACCTATGGGAGCATTTATATCTATCTTTGCCCCTTTTTTCATAAGATTTTCTATAGCGTTTAAATCTACATACTCACCTGTGGATATAGGAGAAAGCTCCTTGCGTAATGCTTTGTCTTTATCACTCATCGAATATGTAAAACACCCGTACAGTAAACATCCCAAACCAAATAGACATAACGTTTTCTTTTTTATTTTTTTAATCACAAATTCCATGTGATTCTCCCACTGATAGGTTATTTTTTTAATTCCAAAAATGTTTTTGTTATCAACCCCTTTTTCTCGACTGTTTCCCTACAAAGCGGGCAGCTATTATTGTTCTTTATCCAATCGTCTATACAATCTGAGCAGTAGAAATGGTTACACGAAGTTTTGGATACTTTTTTTTCATCTTTAAATTCATCTAAGCATATACTGCATGCTTCTTTTTCAGATAATTTAGAGCCTACCTTAGACTTCTTTTTATCTTGGTGCCCAAGAAGAAGTTCTATTAATTTTTTGTTATTTTTTTCGCACGCTAATGCCAAAGGAGTCTCCCCCCAGCTATTTTTAGCATTTACATCTGCACCTTTGGTAATTAATAGCTCTGCCAAAACTGTATTTTTTTGCCAACGTACACACTGCATCAAAGGAGTCCCACCAAGATTATCTTGAGCATTTGCATCCGCTCCTTTCTCAATCAATAAACGTGCCAAACCTCTATTATTATTTAGACATGCCAAATACAAGGGTGTATGTCCAAGCATATCTTTAACATTTACATCTGCGCCCTTGTTAATCAGCAACTCTGCCACATCTTTGCTATTATTTCTACACCCCCATGTCAAAGGAGTATCCCCCAAATTATCTGTAGCATTTACATCGGCACCCTTTTTAATTAAGAACTCTATGAGCTCTTTATTTGCCCCTGCAAAACAGAGCCTTAATAAAGGAGTTGACCCACTATTATTTGTAAAATTTACATCTGCTCCTTTTGCAATGAGATTCTTTACTTCCTGTATAGCTACATGTTTCTGAAAACACAACCGCATAAGCTGATTTGATACTTTCTCCCTATAATCTATTTTGGTAACAAGATCTAAATTATGGATTATTTTAGTTTTTCCAGAAGAATGCTCAACAACACTGATATTATTATCAAACACCCAAGTTTTATGCCCTACCATAGAAAATGAAGAGGTATTAATAATAAAAAGTAAAAATATTATACCGGCTTTTTTCATCTGTTCCTTTCTACTATTTTTACTAGAATTGTTTTCAGCCTTCACATTAAACGCAATGAAATGCTTTATGCAGCAAAGAATACTACAACAAATTTTATCATACGATAGAAACAGATGAAACTACTTATTGGAACTATTTTAAGATTTTTGAAGGGGCCAGCCTTAAAACGGGCTGGCCTTTACTATTATTGCTCGACACTTAGCCTACGATAAACAAATGCTATAGCAAGCACACCGATAACAAAGGTAATAAAACTAAATATTGGTGATAAAATTGAGATAACCACTCGAGGGAATATAAGGCCCGTGATTAACCCAAAACAAAGGTATGCAGCAAAATATAAAAGCCACAGCAATATAAGTTTGGTCGGTGCACCTTTTAATTGAAAACTTTTTTTCAACGATTCAAATACCCCTGCATCTTGGTCAACGATAAAGAATGCATAAAATAGAAATTTTAACGCAAAATAAATACTAAGAAATAGTGAAATAATAAGTAAAGTAAATAGAAAATAAAGATTAGGCCATATAATAAAGAGAATAAGAGATATCTTCCAAGGTAAGAAAATGGCGGCCAAGTAGATAAATCCTGCCAAAATGCCTTTCAAAAGCGTTGCTACTTTTGAAAATAGATCAGAAAGGCTGCTTCTACCCTTATCGTATACACTCAAAGACACTCTTGCCCATCCAAGATACATAAACTGCTGACCAGAGGTTAAGGCAAGAAATATAACGGTAACCAATAGCCCTAAGAGTAAGGTTGAAAAAGGATTCTGCCAATATAATTTCAACACTCCTCGTAAAAAATCGATAATAATGTCTTTAACCACCTCTACTTTTGCCATAAAGGCCGCATATGCCCCTTCTGATGCCTGAACTTTTACCATTCCGGCTAAAAACTGTTTCAAAAAAACTGGAGGACTAAAGTGGGATTTTAGCAGTTCAAAAAGCTGGTCCTTAAACCTTGCAGCAACTTGAAAAAAGACAATTCCAAATGGAATAGCCGCAATAAGCCCAATGATAGTCACGACTAAAGCCATCAAAATACTCATCAAAAAAGTACCAATAAAGAAAAGTGGCTTTTTTACAAGCTGATTAAATCCAAAGGTTACTGCCTCAATTACAGAAACTCTTTCCATATCTGCTCCTTTCACATTTTATATTATTTTACAGCTCTTGAGAGGTAAGTTTACCATAGAAATATCCAATGGCAAATATTTCCCATATCTTGACCAGTAGAAAAAAGGATATGACAACGGGCAATGCATAAAAGCCTAAGATTCTAAAAAGAAACATCCTTAGAATATTGCCAATAAAAGACAGTATAATTAATACAACTATGAGTCGTATGACATGTCCTGCTGAGATACGATATCCTTGAGAAAATGATTCAAAAATGCCACTGTTTTTGTACGCTATAAAATAGGGGTACAGTAAAAATCTAATAGCAAAATAAACAGTAGGAATTAAGGCCGGGAGTAGTAAGAAAACTCTAAACATGCCATAAAAAGGCTGAGCTGTGGGGGAGACCCCTATCAGCTTTGTTAGTAGTGTGTAAACAATCAAAAAGAAGAGAAACGAAACAAAGAAAATAAATAGCAGAATAATAAAAATAAATAGATTTGCAAAAAAATAGTTACAGAGAGTAGATATCTTCGAAAATAGTCGGGATACGCTACTCTTACCCTGAGCATAGAAATCAACTGAAACCCGATACCAACCTAACAAAATATAGTCATATACTAATTTTAATACTATAGCAAAAACAAAAAGGGCTAAAGAGGCCATTAATATGCCTCCTGAGACAATTGTCCATGCTTCCTTGAAGACGACAAGAGAAAAGCCCTTGTTAAAAAATAACTCTTTAATAACGGTTATTTTATTAAAGATGGGAAGCATAAATGGCAATGATAGCAAACTAGCAATCGCCACTCCTACTACGGCAATAAAAATGGTTACAAAAAACCCCTTGATGAAAAAAATAATGTTTCCAAAAAATGAGGAAAAACTAAATGACAGCGACTGGCCAATAGAAACTTTCTTCATATGCTCTCCTTTCATATTTTATATTATTTTCAAACTTCTTGAGAGGTAAGCTTGCCATAGAAATATCCAATAGCAAATATTTCCCATATCTTGATCAATAGGAAAAAAAACAAAATAAAGGGCAACGCATAAAACCCTAACGTTCTATAAAAGAATATAATTAAAAGACAATTCGGAATAGCCAATACCAGAAGCACAAATGCTAATCGTATAACATGCCCAGTTGAGATACGATACCCTTTAGAAAGAGACTCAAAAATGCCACTATTTTGATACGCTATAAAATATGGATACATTACAAACCTAATGGCAAAATAAATAGCAGACCCTATGAGCAATGATAATAAAAAGATGGTAAACATGATATCAAATGGATGATCAGCTGAAGGAATAGCCCCTATAAGTTTGACTATTGAGTGCACAAGCCAACAGAAACCAAACGAAACTAATGAAATAAATAATATAATAGCCAAAAAGACTAGGCTTGCAAAAAAGTATTTAAATACGACAGATATTTTGGAAAATAACCGGGATATAGTACTCGTACCTTTATTATAAAAGTCAACTGCTACACGAGACCAGCCTAATATAATATAATCATATACTAATTTTAATAACAAAATAAAAAAAACAAAGATAACTAAGGGAACCTGGAAAGAGTAACCATTGGGAACGGTCCGAAGAGTAACTTCAACAGAATAATCATTGGAAATAATCCGAAGAGCAAACGGGAGTAAAGGCAAAATTGAAATTGCTATTCCCACAACTGCAATAAAAAGAGTGACAAAAAATCCTTTAACAAAGAATAGAATATTTCCAAAAAATGAGGAAAAACTAAATGACAGCGACTGGCCAATAGAAACTTTCTTCATATGCTCTCCTATTCTACAAATAGCTTAGATCAACTTTTTATACAAAAAGACACCTGCAATCAGGCTTACAAATACCATACATATATTAAGCATAAACTTTAATAAAAGACTCGAATGCAGTGGTAATGTATAATAAAAAATTACCCCAATAACAACTCCTACCATAAAAACTATAAGCATCAGGCATATAACACTGGCAAATCCATGCTTCAAATCATAACTTTTTTTTAATGATTCTATAGGTCCAATATTTTGATCAACTATAAAATATGCAAAAAACCAATATTTAATAAGGAGATACAAAAAAGGCAAAAAACAGATAGAAAAAATAATACCCATCATTCCAATTTTATAATAAAAAATAGTGTATCCTTCTGGAACCGTAATAAATCGAGTACCTATAAATGAGATCACTCCCGAGATCAAAACACCAAACCAGATAATAAAACCATATGCTGAACTTGCAACAAAATATCTCACATATTCTGGAAGGGTTGAAAAGAGATGCTTAATAGAGCTTTGCCCTTTATCATAAAAATCGATTGATATCTTTGTAAGACCAAGTATAAGATAGTCATATACCATTTTATTTACGAGATATAAAATAACAATACCAACTATGACACCAAAAGAGATCCAGACGTTAGATTTGATATATGCTAAAATACCGCCAGAGGGGATACTCCAAATACCCCAAAAACTTGAAACCGTATTTAAAAATGGCTTAAAACATTGGTATGATATAGCAAGCGTTATGACGACGCTAATAATCATTATACCAAGTGCTATCAGATAGGTCCCTAAAAAAAGAAACGGCTTTTTTATGAAAGCAGAAAACGCAAATTTCAGAGCCTGTAAGCATGAGACCTGCTTCATCCTCTTTCCCCTCAAAGGTCATTCAATATCACAATTCTCAATCAATGTAACACTAAGTGCCACGTAAAAGAAATACTTTATGGTTATTTAAAAATATAACTATAGAGATTAAGCGCCTTTTTGCGTTGTTGATTATAATCTACAATCGGCCTCGGGTACGAAATAGATCTGTATAGATTATATTTTTTGTACCAATTATGGATATCAGCCGGTTTTACCTCTTGCAATTGCGGAATCCACTTTTTAATATAGGTACAATCTGGATCAAATCGCTTTGATTGGGCCCAAGGATTAAATATCCTGAAATAGGGTTGGCTATCTGCGCCACAAGATGCAGACCATTGCCAATTGCCATTATTCACCGATGGATCATAATCGATCAGTTTTATTGCAAAGTATTTTTCACCTTTTTTCCAATCAATTAATAAAATTTTTATTAAAAAGTTACTCACAATAAGGCGCCCCCTATTGTGCATGTAACCGGTTGTATTAATCTCTCGCATGCAAGCATCAACTATGGGAAATCCAGTGATTCCCTTTTTCCATGTTTCAAACCAACTTCTATTATTTTTCCAACTAATTTTTGCATATTTTTCTTTCATTGGCCCTTTAAATACATGCGGAAAAAAGAAGGCTATATTGTAATAAAAATCTCTCCAATAAAGCTGCCGTAATAAATCACGAGATCTTATAGCCCGTATCGCATAAAACACCTCCCGAATAGAAACGCACCCAAATTTAATATATGCAGATAAGAGGGTCGTTTGGTAGGTTAAGAAGTTTCTTTTTTTGTCATAGTTCTTAAAGTTATTAATCTGCTTTAGAATCTTTAGGGCATTCTTTCTTCCGCCCCTTACTGAAGCTTTTTGGTTTTTTTTATAAAACTCTGCTGGATCGCCTTTATATTCATGGATAAGTTTGTATCTTTGTGATATATAGTTTTTATGAGTATTGTGCATAGGCTTTGTAACTTTTAATTTTCTAGCCTTATTAAAGTAGGGAGTATATTTTTGATATGGCTTATCTGAAGCTGTAAGGGTCGATCCCACATGGTTAAGTAAAATATCCTCATATGAGCAAAAAGCAACCTCATTCTTTTTACAAACAGTAGCTATTTTCTCATCTCTGACAATAGCATAGGGCGTATAATCTCGATTTACAAATACCGCGTCAATACCGTCATTTTCTATCAGACCTTTGATAACTTCATCTGGTTTACCAAAGAAATAAAATAGCTTGGATCCTTTATCCCGCAAAGCTAGATCTAAATCAGAAAGCGATTCGATCATAAACTGGACCGCATTATTTGATTTATATGGATTTTTTATAAGCTGTTCTGGCGTAAAAATAAATATGGGGATAACTTTTTTCGATTCTTTGAGTGCTGCACTAAGTCCAATATTATCATGCAATCGTAAACTTCTACGGAATATAAACAGAGACTTTTTATACATTGACTTCACCTATATTATTTCCATACAGTAACATAAAAAAAATAATACAAGCTAACGAAAAAAAGCAATAATTTTACCGGAGTTTATCTAAAATTCTTAAATCGCAAACTCCAAATACGGGCAAACATCATAAGAGATGGCATACCCCGCATTTTCATTCCATAATTGATTATGTAAAGAGACAAGCAAAATAAAGTGATTGGAAATAGTAATGGCGCTATTGCCATAAAAAGTAAAATTGATCCCAGGAGAATTAAAATTATGCCTAAAATATTTTTTGAACGACTATTGTATCTCATATCTAAAACCTCTTGAATAACTGTTATATGACCAGCATATATTATTTAAAGATTGTTTGCAAAAGGCGTGAGTAAAGCTACTAATAAAGCCCTTCAAATTTTATATAAGAGTTTTCCCTCATTTTTTAACATCACTTAAAAGAAAGCTTTCTGAAAAGCCAAGATTTTCGTCAAATTGATCTATAGCAGTTAATTTTACTAATTTTTGATTAATCATCTTCGAACTTCAAATATAAAGAGTTATTTTGTA
>Ga0180438_10003894_pt1 | contig 22045 bp, 34 predicted proteins | sample SS_ome_12_FD_132455 | JGI IMG/M metagenome (GOLD analysis project Ga0180438, IMG submission 132455) | Hypersaline lake sediment archaeal communities from the Salton Sea, California, USA - SS_3_D_2 metaG | ecosystem: Environmental > Aquatic > Non-marine Saline and Alkaline > Hypersaline >...
GGAAGATCCCCGTCCAAAACATCAGATTTACATTGAATTGCTATGGAACGAAATTATCGCCAATGGGCTGTGGCGTAAGATCCTAGACTCTGAAACCTTTGAAGAATGCTTTAATCACTTAAGAGGAGTCAAAACTATTGGAGGTTTTTTAGCCTATCAATTTGTACAGGATCTGAACTACAGTAACCTGGTGGATTTTGACAACAATTCATTTTGCTTCCCAGGACCAGGAACCATAAGAGGAGTATCCAGGGTGTTTGATTTTGATTTTACCAAAAATACAGAATCCAACGTAGCTGATGCTGTTATTTGGACCTACCATAATATCATTGGATTATTGAAACACCACGGGATGTTTCTAAAATTCTCACCCCTACCAAACTTCTGGCCTCAGGTACCAGACATCTGTAATTGTTTTTGTGAAACGGATAAATACATGAGGGCAATGAATATTCAACAGGAAGGGGTAAAACGAACCAGATTAAAAAATACTTTTAAACCAAATACAAACAGAATTAAATATACACTTCCTCCAAAGTGGGGTATAAAAATACTTGAATTATGATGTATTCTTTTAGAAATCTAAATCAGATATTGATTGGTATGAGCCGTGTTATCTTAAATAATGGGGTGTGGCGTAGAGTGCGTGGATTTGACTGTCTAGAAATTCCTCACCCAGTCACTATTGAACTGACCAATCCCAGTAATAGATACATAACCATTAGCAAGCGTAAGTGGAATCCCTTTTTACCATGGGCTGAAAGTCTTTGGATGGCTCTGGGACTCAACGATCTTAACAGTTTACCTGGTCGTTATGTAAAGAACTTATATACATACAGTGACAACGGAAGAACATGGCGTGGTGGATATGGTCCTCGTTTAAGAGCATACAGTGGTAATGCTACGGATTATGATATCAGCGAGCCACAATATCGTCATATCTTCAGTGGCTATGTTAAGCTAATTGATCAGTTACGTTATGTAATTGAAGCTCTGCAGCGAGACCTGTCAACTCGACAGGCGATCATACAGTTTGGTGATCCCCCAAAGGATTGTTTTGATGAGAATAACATCTTAAAGGAAACTAAAGACTTTCCCTGTTCTAGAGTATTACAATTCATGGTGGTGGATGGGAAGTTAAATCTTACATTATACATACGTAGTAATGACATATTATACGGACTGAGTGCTGTGAATATTACAAACTTCACATTGATGCAAGAATATGTGGCTAATATCATTGGCATTCCCGTAGGAAAATATTATCACATTGTTAATAATCTACATCTCTATAAAGAACACAAAGAAAAGATACACCAATTTGCTGATCTTAGATTAACAGATCATGTAAATGAACTTCAGTGGTATTACAAAGATCGTTTCAAAAGTCTAGACGATTTTGATAATCAAATCAATCGATTATACGAGTATGAAAAGAAAGTGTATTCGGGAGAGTGTGAAGATATTATCAAATTTGACAATGATATGATTGACGATTGGGCATTGATATTCTTAAAGTTCAAGAAATTACATATTGATGCTGAATTCAATAACCCATATCTGAATCTTCTATTTTGATACATGAAACGTCACAAACCAAAAATGCAACGAATATATGTCAAACTCATAAAATTTGGCATAGGCCCTTCACTTAACCAATTAAGAAAAGTAGCACAACATTACAAATATGAATTACGAAATGGGGAATGTACAGTAGCTTTATGGCGTAAAAGTGATGAAGGACGCACAGCAGAAATATGGTGTGGTGTACGAGACTATCTTTCATTCAAACGTAATACTGATGATGATACCATCTATCGATATAAGTTACTAGTGTTTCGTGACAGTTCAGGAGAATTTACATTTTATTAATACCAATACTATGCTTAGAATATCAGATTATCGTAACATGAAAAACATTGAGCGTCTAAATTTAGTTCCTATTTTACGTTCATATAATCTATTGGAACACTCTTATATGGTAACTGTACTCTTTATGTATTTTTCTGAATTTGAAGGGATATCGTGTGATTATGCTGTATTAAAAAGGATTCTACATCATGATGTCTTAGAAACGATCACTGGGGATTTGTCTTACGTAGTAAAAAATCACAACCGTATAACAAAGAATGCCTGGGAAAATATTGAACAGGAGATGATAAAGACTAACATCAGATTTGCAGGACACACTGATTTAGAAATTGAATTATCCTTCACTGAAGAACAAGAACAACTGTTCAAGGCTTGTGACTTACTGGAACTGTGGATATTTATCAAGGAAGAGATAGCATTAGGTAATCGTATGAAGGAGATATTAACTATTGAGCGCAGATGTGTGGCTTTACTGATAGGGAAATTCAAAAGCATAGACGAATTTATTAATACATACAAATGTTGATATGAACAAATTCTTTCTGAATAATCTATGGCGGTGGAAATGTGGGTTACCTGAATTACAACCAGAACAAACCACATTTGTTGACATCAAGGAACTGCGTAAAACTGAATGGTCTCCTGAATTTGAGCAGAAAATGAGGAACCGTTTGGTGTTTGGAGCTATCAGATACGGTCGTATGGGACATGGACGAATCCCTCCTGGTAAACCAGAATATGATCGATGTGCTTCAATACGTGCTCGTCTAGAAAGATTTGAGAAAACAGGCAATTCAGAATGGTTGATTGATATTGCCAATATGGCTTTATTGATCTATGAAGAACGAGTCCACCCAAACTTTCATTTTGCCCATGTAGATGGGGATGCAGAAGATAGTTATCACGACAAAATCAAGAAATGATGAATGGTAATAATACAGAACGTGCTCTTTGGGCAATTTGTGGATTGGTAAAAAAGATCTATGAAAAACTAGACTCTTCAAATGAAAAGTCTGTTAATCCAAATGTCTCCAATAAACAAGAGGGAGAAACAATGTATGGAAAAGATCTCAGTGTTCCAAGACTATTAGATGAAGCAAAGGGGTATACTTTGTATTTTAAAAACAAAAATGCGAAGTACTATGGTGAATTACAAAGTATACATAAGACTAAAGCATCAGGTCTTACAAAACGACAGGTCGTGCTAGAACACAAATTAGGAGACAATAGTATAATACACAAAGTAAACTTTGATAGATATGATTTTGTTTCAGTACAACATGATTTGAAACTCATCATTTTTAAAATAATAGAATAATGGAACTGAACACTAAAGAATTTCAAGAAGCTCTGAAAATAGTCAAACCAGGATTAGCACGAACCGAACTAATCAACCAGAGCACCGATTATGCCTTCCGTAACGGAAGAATAATCACTTATAACGATGAGATATCGATAAGTCATCCTGTGAACTCACTGGACGTCACTGGGGTCGTTGAAGCCCTTACGCTATATAACTACGTAACCCGGTTGAAACGTGAAACCATGACGATAAAAACGACCTCTGAAGAGATGCAAATCACCTGTGGTAAATCCAAAGTAGGAATTCCTTTGATGGAAGAGATATTACTCCCACTAGATCAAATTGATGAAGTGAAAGAATGGTTTTCAATTACCGAAGACTTTGTCACAATACTGAATATGGCCTCTGGTGCTACTGCACAAGACTTGAATATGGGAGTATTCACTTGTGTTTACTATAACAAAGATACAAAAACCATTACAGGGAGTGATAATTATCGTATTCTACACAGTGATCCTCTGACTGTAAATGGAAAAGTGGGATCTTTTCTGGTGCCGGCCAAATCAGCACATCTAGTCCCTACAATTATTCCCAATAAAATAGCTGTTACTGAAAGCTGGGTTCACTTCAAAAATGAAAGAGGGACCATAATGAGTTGTCGCACAGTACCCGATCAATATAAAGACCTCAGTGGTGTGATTGACAATATAGAAGGACAAACCTTTGAATTCCCACGTACTATGCTAGAAGTAATAGAAAGAGCAAATATATTCAGTAAAAAAGCAAACACCTGGGAAGAGGAAGTACAGTTTACCATAGCAAATAATCGCATCACCTTACGATCACAAGGAGACAGTGGATGGTTTGAAGAATCAATAAATCATCGCTATAAAGATGAACCATTTTCATTCAGTATAATTCCATACCTACTTCAAGACATATTGAAACGTACAAGCATTTGTACTGTCAGTGACCATGGGTTACTATTTGTTGGACAAGGGTGGCGATATATCAGTTCATTACTGAGTATGAAAATGTGATGGAACAGAAAACAATGAACATATTGTTATCAATATGACCAGAGGATTCTTTAATAGAGAAAGTCTAAAATCTCCTAACATAAAAGGAAAACCTCTCACATGCGCCTCATGTGGATTATACAAAGATTGCCGTAGTCCAAAAATGAAACCATACGGCAATTTCCGTAAACACATATTGAACATAGGAGAAGCTCCTGGAGAACATGAAGACCGAAGAGGGAAACCATGGCAAGGACGTACAGGACGTTTACTCCAAGAAACATACGAACGGTATGGTATTGACCTATTTGAAGATTGTGTCAACATCAATTCAGTAAACTGTCGTCCTCCTAACAATTATACTCCCACTAACCATCAAATAGATTGTTGTCGTGTGATGATGGTAAACCAAGCTCTTGATGAATATAATCCTAAAGCTATTGTAATATTGGGAGGATCAGCTTTGCATAGCTTTTTAAAACATCGTTACAAAAAAGAATTACACGGAATTAATACCTGGCGAGGGTATGCCATACCAGATCAGGAATACAAATGTTGGGTATTTCCCATTTGGCACCCATCATTTGTACATCGTATGGAGCGTGCTCGTGAAGTACGTACCATTTGGCATCAAGACATACAACACATAGTTGAACGATATAACGTTCCGTTACCATCTTGGCCAAAACCCAAAATCCACATGATTGGAGAACTTGATGTTCTTAATGACATAGATACTGGAATAATCAGTGTTGATTATGAGACTACTGGATTAAAACCGCATGCCCATGGACACCAAATAGTTTCTGCCTCAGTCAGTCCAGATGAGAATACTGCTTATACTTTTTTAATGCCTCATACCAAACGCAAACGAGAACCTTTTATTAGATTATTGACAAATAGATCGATAGCCAAAATAGGACATCATATAAAGTTTGAAGACACGTGGACTCGTCACAAGTTAAGAGTATTGGTAGAAAATTGGGCATTTGATAGTATGTTGGCTGCTCACATATTGGATAATCGTTCAAACACTACTAGTTTATCTTTTCAGGAATATGTTAATTTAGGAACGTTGGGGTATGACGAAGAAGTAGCACCATATCTAAAAAGCATTGACAATAAAGATGGAAATAGTATGAATACAATATTAGATCTTATAAAGACTTCTCAGGGAATTGAAAAACTTTTGACGTACAATGCTATGGATACCATCACACAATTCAGAATAGCTAATATACAAATGAAAAGAATGGAATTTGATTTTTTACCTTTTTAATTATTAAGACATGAAAAGAATCACTTTGTTAATTGTTATGGCCGCATCCTTAACTGGGTGCTGCCTTTCACAGATTCCCACACAGTATGCCTATGTTGATGATAGCTGTACTGCTATCCTTCCTGATTTTACCGGAATTGTAATTGCTCGTGATAATTGCGATTTTGCTATTATCAATCAATACCCGCAACCCGGTGAAATAATCCGGGTCACTACCAATGTTGAGATTGAAGCGGTGGACGGGTCAGGCAATGCGGCTTCTGTTTTCTTTGATGTAGTGCTACTGGATACCATCCCCCCGGCTATACAATTAAACCCAGAATGGACAGGGTACAGTGATCAAGAAGTGGGTGATATGTACCGGACGTTTTACGGTTGGGTGCAGAATCATTATGCTGAGTTTAATGAGCTATTTGCATGGGATTCAATCCCGGGTGTGCCTGTTACCTTATTTTACAATAACATACCTATCCCTGATACAGTCCGTCAGGATTGGTGGTGGGCAACGGAATAAACCATAAAAAGAAACACTATGAAAATATTTAAGAATTGGTTTCGAAACAGAAAATATAGCAATCAAAGAACGGTTTCTCAAAATCGTTTTTGATGATACAGACCATGATCTTGAACGTATTGAAGCCTTGTATGGAGATTTTCACCATGAATGTGGGGATAGATAGGGGCATATAACCATAAAAAACAACTATGAAAGCGTACAAAGTATTTAATCCAGATTTTACTTGTCGGGGATTTCAATATGAAGTCGGTAAGACGTACACCAATGAAGGTGATATTTCAATGTGTCAAGAAGGGTTCCACGCCTGTAAGAATATCTCTGACTGTTTTTCCTTTTATTTGTTTGATCCAAAAAATAAAGTAGCCGAAGTCAAGTTGATGGGAAAAATCCTTGGCAAGGATGAAATCAAACAGGTAGCAAATAAGATAAAAATAGTCCGTGAATTGACGTGGAATGAAGTGTTAGAATTAGCAAATACCGGAAAGGGTAACTCAGCGTACAGGAACTCAGGGTACAGTAACTCAGGGTACAGGAACTCAGGGGACAGGAACTCAGGGTACAGTAACTCAGGGGACAGGAACTCAGGGGACAGGAACTCAGGGGACTGGAACTCAGGGTACAGTAACTCAGGGGACAGGAACTCAGGGGACTGGAACTCAGGGGACTGGAACTCAGGGGACTGGAACTCAGGGGACTGGAACTCGGGGGACTGGAACTCAGGGTACAGGAACTCAGGATTTTTCAACTCAATTACCCCCGATGAGATATTAGTATTTAATAAGCCTTGTAAACGTTTGCTATGGGAGAATGCGAAGAAACCGAACTTTATCTATTTCGATTTGTGCGTATGGGTTGAATGGGAAGAGATGACCAAAGAGGAAAAGAAAGACCATAAAGATGCTTATGTTACTCAGGGGTATTTAAAAAAGAGGGATTACAAGGAAGCCTGGAAAGAGGCATACAATAAAGCCAGCAAAGAAGATATTGAGTTATTAAAAGCTCTCCCAAACTTTGATTCTAAGGTATTTGAAGAGATAACGGGGATTAAGGTATAACCATAAAAAGGAACACAATAGCATATAATTAGTATCAGATGGACCACATTATACTTAATCGCATATCGCAATAAAAAGCCAAAGTTAGGAATAAAAAGAAGCCAACTAAAACAACAGACCAATGAAAACAAAAGAATTAAGGAGGCAATTTGACAAAGAGGTTAAATCTAAGCTGCCTAGCGGGTATCACGGCGATGCGATCAAGGCAAAGTACATGGTGTGGCTCGAAGAAAAGCTATGCCAGCAACAGGGAGAACAGGCGGGGAAATTAACAGAATTAGACTTACCGGCTCCGTGTATGGGCTGCGAATATCGAAACGAGGTGATAGAAGAGCTTTCCACCCCACCCAAAAAGGATGAACAGGTGGGGAAAATAGAGATTAAAGAAATCGAATCATTCCTACAGGTATTTCATCATGAATATGGGGGAAAATCATGGTCAGTATCTAATTTCCTAAATGGCCTGAAAAATTGGATTAAGCCTAAATCCACCCCACCCACAGAGGTTAGTGATGATGAACAGGCGGGGGAAACAACTCAATTAGACCTACGACAAAGATTTGTAGAAGAAGAGGGAATTCCGGTTTATAATTCAGATAATGAAATAGATTTGGATTACGTGCTATGGCTTGAGAGAAAATTGTTATCTGCCCCACCCACAGAGGTAAATAAGATGAAACTTATGAAAGATAGACCGATTGAAGACCCAAATAATCCTCAATGGGATACTGATTGGTAGACTTTGCAAAACCAATTAAATAAATAGATATGGGAGAAATAGCAGATGATATGATTAACGGAGCTTGCTGCTCCCTCTGCAACGTATATATGGTCAGGAATGTTATGCCTGTGGATACACAAGACGATACATGGATATTACGTAATGAAAGTACATCCTAAGACACTAGACGCATATCATCTACTACACAACGGAATCTTAGCTTTGGGACAAGCCGAGAGCCATGGAATACGTGTGGACTTGGACTATGTCAATATAGCAATCAGTGATTTAACCAAAAGAATCAAACAAAAAGATACGTCTTTACGTAATACAAATTTCTTCCGTCGATGGCAACACACTCGTGGAGGACGTGTTGTTAACATTAATAGTGATACTCAACTAAGAAACTATCTATATAACAAACTCAAATTAGAACCTTTCAAATATACAAAATCTGGTGTGGGATCCACTGATGAAGAATCATTACTAGCATTGGACATACCAGAACTGAAAATTATCATAGAACTACGTAAGCTCCAAAAGATAAGAGATACATATTTAGAATCATTTAAACGAGAACAAATAGACGGGTATATACACCCATTCTTCCATTTACATTTTGTACGGACATATCGTGGTAGTAGTGATCGTCCTAACTTTCAAAACATTCCCAAACGGGATAAAGAATCAATGCGTCTTACACGCAAAGCATTGTTCCCAAGACCCGGGCACCAACTGCTAGAAGCAGACTACTCAAATTTAGAAGTACGCATAGCAGCGTGTTATCATGAAGACCCTACTATGCTTCAGTATATCAAAACAGGACATGATATGCACGGCGATATGGCCAAACAAATATTCATGTTAGAAAACTTTGATAAAAGTAAATCTGACCATAGTTATTTACGAGCAGCAGCCAAAAACGGATTTGTATTCCCACAATTCTACGGAGACTACTTTAAAAATTGTGCCAGATATTTGGCTTGTGATTGGGGTGATTTAAAACCTGGTCGGTGGAGAAATGGTCAGGGGGTGGAATGTGATAATGGTACTCTGAGTGACCAATTGATTACTAAAGGAATAAAAAATTATGATGCTTTTGCTGATCATATAAAAGAGATAGAAACACACTTTTGGGGAGAAAGATTTCCGATATACGATCGGTGGAAAACCAAATGGTGGAGACAATATCAAAAAACTGGATATTTGGATATGAAAACCGGATTCAGATGTTCTGGTTTGATGGATCGCAATGATGTGATAAATTACCCAATTCAAGGTAGTGCCTTCCATTGTCTATTGTGGAGCTTAATAGAAATAGAAAAACGATTACGAACATTGAACTTACGCTCAAGAATCATAGGACAAATACATGACGCTATCTTATTTGATGTATATCCTCCTGAATTACATGATCTAATCAATTTGATTACTGATGTAACAACTGTACAATTACCCAAGATTTGGTCGTGGATCATTGTACCTCTGGAAATTGAATTTGAAGTATGTGAAGTTGACACCAGTTGGGCAGATAAAAAAGAGCTGGTAATACATTAAAATTTTTTCCGTATAATATGTAAAACCATAAAATAACCATAACGACTACCTTTAAACATGAGTCTATACAAAACATACCGTCCCCAAAATCTGGAAGAATTTGTTGGCAACAAGGAAGTAATTATTTCATTAGAAGGATTATTCTCCAAACCAAAAGATTTTCCTCATGCTACATTGTTGAGTGGTCCTACCGGCTGTGGGAAAACGACTATCGCACGTATTATTTCCAAACAATTAGAATCCAAAAAATTTGATCTGATTGAACTTGATACGGCTGATTTCAGAGGAATTGAAACAATCCGTAATCTAATACGTCAAAGCCAACACCATTCATTGTATGGTGGTAATAGAGTGTGGATACTAGACGAGTGTCACAAACTTACAAACGAGGCACAAAATGCTTTATTGAAATTATTAGAAGACCCCCCAAATCATGCTTACTTTATATTATGTACCACAAATCCTTCTAAGTTATTAAAAACTGTAAAGGGACGCTGTTTACATTATGAATTGACACCGCTGGACGAAAGACACATGCGTCGTCTATTACGTCTGATAGTTAAAGCAGAAGGAAAAAATATTGCGGAAGAAATATATGAACAAATAATCAAATCAGCTGAAGGACTACCACGAAACGCAATTCAAATATTAGAAAAAGTATTAAGTGTTCCAGAAGAACAACAACTGTCTCATGCAAAACAGACCGAGAAGGCAATAGCTCAATCAATTGACCTGTGTAGACAACTAATACAACGTAAGAATTGGCAAACTATCAGTACAACCTTGAAAGGATTGAAAAATCAAGACCCAGAAGGGGTACGACGTCATGTGTTAGGATATTGTCAAACCATATTGCTAAGTAAAGAAGATGACCAAGCAGCACTGATTATGGAAATATTCAGTGAACCATTTTACAATACATTATATCCCGGATTGGTACTGGCTTGTTATACCGTACACCGGGCAAGATGACGTTCTTTGAAAAAGTGAAATCCAACCGACTAAAGGGGGTTATAAACGTCCTGATGTAGGAGACCGTGGGCTGATCACACTGTTGAATGAAAGGACAGAGGCTACCACAAAACACGCCTCGTCGGTAATGGTCAGGGGAGGGTATTCTCATACCATTGAGACTCCCCTGTTTTTAAAAATTTAGGAACACGGACACTTCCTAGGGTTCAAGGATCCGTGGTTGATTGTTAAGGGTTTGACATATGTCCGTGTTCCTTTTTAACTAAAAAGAAAAAAGAAATGGAACTTGATTACGAAAAGGATATACACATTGACGAGGACAGTTTAGATTATGAATGGTTACAACAAACTACACTCGCTGTCAAATATGGTAAATATTGGGCCGAATGTCAAGAACGACTGATTCGAGCAGAAGAACGTATTAAAATAATCCGATCACAATTGATTAAGGAGGCCAATGAAGACCCTGATCATTTTTTAGGAGAAGGAGTAAAACCTACCAATCCAAATGTAGAAGCGTATTATCGCACCCATTCAGATCACAAAAGAGCTAAGGAAGAATGGATTGAAGCACAATATCAAGCCAATCTAGCAGATGTAGTTCGTAAAGAAATAAGCATGACCCGTAAAAAGGCTCTTGAGAGTTTGGTATCTTTACACGGACAGCAATACTTTGCTGGACCAAGCACCCCTCATAATCTTACTGAGCTACGTGAACGTAAAGTAAAGCAAATGAATAAAGGAATAAATGAACATTTAAAACAGACTAAAAAAAGAACAAGACATGGCAAAAAAGAGTAGAGCAAATTACAGTTTTAGCGGACGAGTGAATCGAGGTATCGAACAGGAGAAACAACGTTTCACCAGTTTCAGCTATTTGAACTTACCAAAAGGAGTAAGTGAGTTTAAGGTGGAAGGAAAGAATTACTTTTTGGACTTTCTACCGTACATCGTAACAGATGAAAACCATCCTGAACGTGATGATGAAGAAAAGCAAGCTAGAAAAGGAGATTTATGGTGGCGTCGTCCTTTCAGAGTTCATAGGAATGTAGGAGCTGATGATGAATCAGTGGTCTGTCCTAAATCAGTAGGAAAGCCTTGTCCTATTTGTGAATACGCACAAAAGAGAAAGGAGGAAGGAGCTGATCAGGATGAATTAAAATCCCTAAGAGCAAAGAGTCGATACCTTTACGCAGTAGTTCCTATTGGACACAAAAAGTTGGAAGAGGAGATTATGATTTGGAACTATTCATGGAAACTGTTTCAAAAACAACTTGAGGATGAGTTGGAAAATAATCCATCTAATGACCGATTCCCTGGCCTTGAAGATGGGATGACCCTGGAAGTCCGTTTTCGTGAAGAGAAACTTGGTAAAGGATCCTATTGGGACACATCACGAATCAATTTTCATGAACGTGAAGAAGTCTATTCTGAAGAGGTACTTGATGATGTACCAGATCTTGATAGCATTCTGAAAGTTCTAAGTTACAATGTGCTAGAAAGTATGTTCTTTGAGCTTGATGATGCGTCTGATGAGGGTGACGATCGCTCAGAAGACGAAAAACAGTCGGATGATAATGCTGACGATACACCTCCCCCACGGAAGAAGAAAAGCCTTAAACGAGGAAAAAAAGACGATCCTGAAGAAGAGGAGGAAGAAGAGGAGGAGGAGGAAGAAGAGGAGGAAGAGACTCCCAAAAAACCAGCCAAAAAACCTACCAGAGGAAAAAGTACAGGTAAGAATACCAAAAAAGAAACGAAAAAGTGTCCTGAAGGATATGAATTTGGTGTAGACACCGAAGAATATGACGAATGTGACGACTGTGAACTTTGGGACGCTTGTAGTACTGAGAAGGAAAAACGTGAAAAAGAAGAAGAATAGTATGAATCACATAGGAGTACCTGTTACATCAGAACTGGATTTGTGTCTCACACTATACAGTCTTTATCACAATATCCCCAAGGCCCAAACCGTAAGACAGGCCTTGGGGAATTGGATCAAGAACACTGATTCATTTCAGGAAAAAATGATAATGAATCTTATAGAAAAGATTCGTATTGATTGGAATACACATGTGGAAAAACGTAAGGTGGATGCACGCATAAAACATCTTTCTACACAAGAATTCTTGTTGGATTATCAACACCGACTAAGAAAATTACCAACTCCCATTCGAGAACATATCATAAATTCTGTATTCTATTGAAACGTACCAGAAAACAACCTCTTAGTACACAGTTGGACAAACGTATCAAAATCCTTCCAAAAAAGAAGCCTGAATACGACGGAGATGCCAGTGTTCCAATTTCCACTGGGAGTACTCTTCTTAACTTGGCTATATCTGGCGGTAGAACAAGAGGAGGAGGAATTCCCAGTGGGATTATTGTTGAAATATTTGGTTTGGAAAGTACGGGCAAAACTGTATTACTGTGTGAAATAGCTGGTAGAGTACAACAAGCCGGAGGAAAAATATTGTTCCACGATCCAGAAGCTAGATTGGACCGTCAGTTCGCTAGAATTTTCAAATTGGACACTGACGAAATGACATACATGAATCCAAATACTGTAGTGGAAGTATTTACAGAAGTTCGCAAATGGATTCCTGACAATGATAAAGTCAATTGTGTAGTGACTGATTCTTTGGCTGCATTGAGCACTGAAATGGAAATGGAAAATGACGATGGTGATAAGATGGGGATGCGTCGTGCAAAGGATTTCAGTGAACAATTACGTAAGACGGCTCGTCTGATTACTAAAAACAAACTACTTTTGGTTTGTTCAAATCAATTACGTGAAAGCACTGACAAGTACGTAAAATACAAGGCTCCTGGTGGTAGAGCCATTGCTTTTTATAGTTCACTAAGATTGCGTACCAAAAAACTTGGTAACGTATATCGTGAAGTGACCATAGGTAACAAGAAACGTAAACAAACATACGCCATAGAAATTGAAGTAGAAGTAGTAAAATCTTCCGTGTGGCATCCTCACCGCACAGCTCCAGTTACAATAGATTTCAAGTACGGTATTGATGACATTCGTGAAAATCTAAAATTCTTAAAGGAATATACTGGAGCCCATACCTATTCGTTTGGGGACCACAAATTGTCTAATTCATTAGACAAAGCTATACGAATCGTGGAACAACGTGATCTAGAAGACGAACTTCAAAACAGGGTAATTGATTTGTGGGAAGATGTGGAAGAACAATTCAAAGTTGAACGGAAACCAAAGAAATAATGAAACGTACTACAACACCTACCAGAGTTAAGTCCAGAATCATGACCTGTGACCCATCATTCACTGCATGGGGATGGGTTGTACTGGAAGGGCATATGATAGTCAAGACTGGTGTGATCGTCACCAAACCCGACAACAAGAAGAAAAAGATCCGGGCCAGTGAGGATAATGCCAGACGGGTCCGGGAGATCCTACAACAGTTGACTAAAATCATTGATGAGTTTGGAGTAACCTACATCGTATCTGAAATACCACACGGATCAAAGAATTACAAAGGGGCTGTTATGATTGGTGTAGTAACCGGAATCCTAGAGGGATTTAATGTGCTCCGGAATATTCCGGTGGAGTGGTATTTAGAAAACGATGCCAAGAGAGCTCTTTTTGGACGATTATCCGCTTCTAAGAAGCAGGTGATAGATGCAATCGACGATCTTTATGAAGTGCCATGGAAAGGCACAAAATACTGGGATGAGGCTGTTGCTGATGCTCTTGCTATCTACTATGCTGCAGAGTGTAATTCACCCACCCTTAATTTCATAAGCAGATGATGTCAAAAGAGGAACGCAACACCCTTATTAATCTGCTGGTTCGGGAGGCCAATCCAAAGATGGGTCCCAAATGGGACACAAAGATGTACCGGCAGAAGGAGGAAATAATCAAAATCTTAGAGTATGGACATCATTAAATTCATGAACCAATGAGCAAACACATCCGAAGAATTTACATCAGATTGGAAGGGCGATTTGATTTGTTACCCTACCGGGATAAGTCGTGGCACGGCCTCGGTCCTTGGTGGGGACATGATTATAAGTGGTTGTGGTTCCGAATCTGTATCAGAAATAAAATCTATGGGACATGAACAGCACTTCAGATAAAGCACCAGAATTTGAAACTTACATTCTGAAACCGCTAAGGATTCGGTTCAGTCAAGTATTTGGCAGGTACACACTTGAAAAAATGAAGGTAGATACCAATCCCCTGTTGAATCATGTCATGGATGCGTTTGAATTGCAAATCACAACCAACATTCTAGGACAATCCAGGACCCAGATTTATTCGGTAGAAATAAATGTACCGGATGGGTGGTGGGAACAATTCAAATTTCAACACCTGCCCTCATGGTGGCAACACCGTTGGCCTATAAAATGGAAGACCGTGAAAAGAAAGTTCGCCTTAGATCACTGGGCATTACTTCCCAAATTTGACAAAGTCCCCCCCGGTGAGGAGGTTGTGATGTTTACCCAAGTACCCGGAAATGAACCTGGGATAAAATCATTATAACACAAACAAGATGCCTGAAGAAAACCTTTTGAATGAACACATAACACATATTAAGACGATACACAATCGTTTATTACATTTAAAAGGGGCGAAAGATGTCCATCGTGTGGAACTGTTTTTTACAGGAGAAGAAACTACCAGTCTACTCATAGCTCTAGAGTTAGTAATTGATTATTACAATATACAAAAGAGCACATCTTTCATGTTCAAACTGGCTAAAAAATTTGGAGTAACACGACAAGAAATGATTTCATTACTTGATGAATTAGCACATGATTAAACAACTCAACATAAAAAACTTTCAATCTCACAAAAATACGACACTTGAGTTCCACCCGGGTGTCAATACCATAGTAGGACCAACGGATAGTGGGAAATCTGCTATCATCAGAGCCTTGCGGTGGTTAATCTGGAACAGACCCACTGGGGAAGCGTTCCGCAGCACGTGGGGGGGTGAAACTCAAGTTAGGATTACCACTGATCAGAATCAATTTCTTAGGATTAAAGACAAAGGAAACGTGTATGCCTTGTCTAACGATCCGGAGGGAGTGGATTGGACCGAATATGTAGCATTTGGATCTGATGTACCTGAAGACATACAAAAAGCACTCAATATAGATGAAACCAACCTCCAACTACAACTGGATAGTCCTTTCCTACTCAGCTCATCCCCAGGAGAAGTATCGGCATATTTCAATAAGATCGCACATCTTGACCAGATCGATAAAGGTGTCAAATATGCTCAGAATAAGATACGCACGATCACATCGCAAATCAACAGTGACGAACGACGGGTTGAAGAACTCAGTACTGAAATCAAAAAGTATGATTATATTGATAAATTTGAGATTGAATTTGAGATCGTTGAACAAATGGGACAGGAGTGGCAGCAGAAAATCACCACTCAAAACAAATTAGAATCAATTATCACAAACATTAAAAACATTAATCAGAGAATATACCAATATGAGCGGACTATATTACTTGAGGAACAGGTCGAAGCAACATTACAATTATACAAAGAACGAGAAACACGAATTCAACAGAGTGAAGATATTTACGCTTCCATTACAAATATTATCTATATTGATCATCAAATTGAAACAATAGAAAAGACCTCGAAGTTACTCCCTCAAATTGATAAGATTTTGAGTCTAATAGCTGAGGCAAATGAAAAAGAAGAGGATCAAGAAAACCTGGAAAAACTGATACACCATATAGCACAAACCGAAAAAGATGTACAAAATACAGAAAAGGAAATCAAGTCATTAAAATCAGAACTACACAAACATATGCCAAAAGTTTGTCCCTTGTGTGGTAACAAACTATCAACATGAAAGAACATGAAATAGGTCCAAATGATGTGGTTATCGTGAGTTTCCAAAATTCACAATCAGTACTGTGTCATAAGGCAACGGTAATACACCAACCAGAAAACCCAGGAGAAAGCTGGATTTTCAAAGATCTAGAGACCGGGATAATACATTACGTATCAGAAGGATGTACCGTTACCAAACGTAAAAAGCGGAAGATAACATGAGCACAAGACTATACAGATACACCTTGTGGATGGCCGTTGCAAAACTTCCTAAAATGGAATGGCACCACATACATACCATAAGTGCATATAGTATGGAACATGCTGAACGAATATTTAGAGAGAAAGGATATCTAACATCCAAAACTAACCATTATTTTATATCAACCAAAACCGCAGAACAATTATGAACAACGACAAATTGATTAAAACGGAATTTGACGGGCGTAAGGCCTGGGTAGTTGGTGCTCCTAAAGAAAAACACCCTTATAAAGGTGCTATTGCTACATGTTTAGGTGCAAAATCAACAAATGAAGGATGGGTAATGATGTTCAAGGACGTAAAAACAGGAGATGAATTCCCAATTAAAGGGGGTAATGAAATAGTATGGGTAACTAATGATGAAAAGGACGAAAGTAAGGAAGGCTGATCTCATACTGACCAGTGACTGGCACATCCGGGAGACTATTCCCGAGTGCCGGACTGATGACTTTGAAGAGACTCTGTGGAAAAAACTCGAGTTCATCGAACAGCTACAGACCCAACATGGTTGTCCCATCCTTGTAGGTGGTGATATATTTCACCACTGGAAGCCTTCTCCCGGGTTGATACGTAAGGCCATCCTAAACATGCCCTTTGCTGTACATACCATATACGGCCAACACGATCTGCCCCAACACAACTGGCAGAACAGGGACAAAAGTGGGCTGGCTGCGCTGGATGCGGCCCGTGCCCTGTTTATACTACCTAACTGTCACTGGGGACAGGATCCTGAGGTGGAGAAGTACCCATCCTATGAAGTAGAAGGTAGGCAGATCTTGGTCTGGCACCACATGGTCTGGCAGGGAAGACACCCCTGGCCAGGATGCACCGATCCAAGCACTGTTGCAGTACTTAGAAAATACCCTGAATATGACCTTATACTTACAGGTGATAATCACAAACCATTTATAGAAGAATATGAAGGAAGAATCCTTGTTAACCCAGGTTCGCTCACTCGGCAGACTGCTGATCAAATCGATCACCTACCCAGAGTTTATTTATATGATGCTGATAGCAACACTGTCCAGCCCGTTTACCTTCCTATACAAAAAGGAGATGAGGTCATTAGCAGAGAGCATATTGACAAAAATAAAGAGCGAACCGGACGAATCCAAGCCTTCATCAGTAAATTAGGAGAAGAGTGGGCATCAACACTGTCTTTTGAAAAGAATCTTGAGGAATTCTTTAAAACAAACCGTCAAATACGCACCTCAGTTAAAAATAATGTCTACGAATCAATTGAACGTGATTCAAGAGACTATTAAATTGTTTGCTATGGATGAACAGGATCTATTAGAACTGAAACAGAAAATAAATAAAGCTACTACAAAAGTAGCAGAGTTGAATGGTCAGAAGAAGGTTCTGATGACACAACTGAAAGAAAAATACGGAGTGTCTTCTTTAGAAAAGGCTCAAGAAAAGGTAAAAAGTTTGGAGAAAGAAATCAAAGTCTTAGATAATCAAATAGACACAGCAACCGAAAAACTAGAAAAGCAGCTGGATGAAACCAAAGATTCAACAACTGAGGAATAGTTTAGAACGAGAAAAGGGAAGACGATCACAGATCAAGAGTTCCATTATCTCCACACAACGCAAAGCCAAAGAAGCTGGAAGAGACATGCGTCGTTGGGAACAAGCCCGTGAAATCATACGTGAAGTAGGATTAAAGACCCAACAACAACTTCAATATCACATAGGAGACATAACCTCGTTGGCATTAGAAGCAGTCTTTCCAGTGGATCCTTATGAACTTGTGGTTGAATTTGTGGAAAGACGGAATAAAACTGAATGCGATTTGTATTTCAGCCGTGATGGTCATAAAATACACCCTCTTTCGGCAAGTGGTGTGGGTGCTGTTGATGTAGCCACCTTCGCATTACGCATTGCGGCCTGGTCTATGCAAATCCCAAAACGACGTAATGTTATCATACTGGATGAACCTTTCCGATTTCTTTCCGCTGAATATCAAGAGAAGGCCTCCCGTATGGTTAAAGAATTAAGTGAAAAATTGGGGTTGCAATTTATCATCATCACACACGAGCAAATCCTATCAGAATACGCTGACAAAACTTTCCATATACAATTGAAAAAAGGTAAAAGTATAATAAAATAATTTCAAGATATGTGTGTTTTCTTAGACGATCAACTGATTGCCGTATATGACAAATTTATGAATAGGCAAATCACTCTGAAAGATACAACCAACTAGTAGGAGGGGGTATAAAAGGAGGGGAATTGATAATCCCAAAAAGAATATTAAATGAAAACGAACCAGACATTATTAGACCAATTCAGAAATCATTTTCTGAGGATACGATTCCAAATATATCAGAATGTATTTCCAAAAAGACTAAAGGATAAGTCTCACTGTCTTAAAGTCGGTAGAGTCTGTACCTTTACTGATGAATTTGCACGTAACTCATGGAGCGGAGCACCGCAAGACAAACGATGGGATGTGGGAGAAGCTTGGGGAATGTATCATCCTGATAAACCAAATACATATTTTGGACCACCTGATCCAGATTCATTAGGAGAAAGTGTAGCAATATTTACTGCTAAATATAACCCCAAATACTTTGAGGATAGAGAATTGACAATCCCCTACGAAACCACCCTTCTGTCAACACAAAAAACCTTCCGTCAACAATACGGTAGATTTGAATGTCGATGCACCTTACCCCAAGAGAAAGCTGTTTGGCCAGCCTTTTGGTTATATGGTCCTACGTGGCCTCCTGAAATTGACATCTTTGAATGTCTTGGTCGTAATACCGGAGAATCTGCTAACACCCAGGAAATAAATCTACATTACGGAAGAGTTGAAGAAGGGAACAAAATGTGTATGGGAGCCTGGAAAATACCATTGAAGAAAAAAGGATTTCATGAATTTGCTTTAGAATGGACTCCCAAACGTTTGGACTTCTATACTGATGGTATTAGAGTCTTTACCTATTCTAATCAACAAGTATTAGATAAATGGTTTAATACGCCAGATGGACGTATGTGGATTATTCTAAACCATGGGCTTGGCCCAAATTATATGAAAGATAATGAAGAAGACTTCTTTTCCTTTTTCTTTGTGGATTATGTAAGAGTATATTCAGACAAGCCCGTTATTAATGATTTGAACCTATTATAACAGAATATGAGATTTGTTATTGACATAATACTGGTCTTACTACTGATCATTTTATTTGCCCGTGTGCGAATAGTAAAAAGTGAGAGAGATCACTTTATTGAATTATCCGAAAAATTACTACAAGAATTAAGAAAGTGTGGGATACTCTAAGTTTACATCAGTAAACAAACTTGATAATGAGACAACACGTAGTAGCCTCGAAGATCGTAGCAGAGTTGTGGACATTGGGTCTAGCTGATGAAAAAGACCATGAATTGTTGCATACGTATATTATGTGGGCGTATGCTGTGGGGTATGATGCCGGTAGTAAATCTAGATCGAATAAAAAACCAGTGTCACAGTACGATCTGGATGGTCATCTTATAGAAATTTATGAAAGTGCTGCAGCTGCTTCAAGAGCTACTAAGATTGCCCACTCTGACATAGCAAAGTGTGCTAGTGGATACAAACACCCGAACTATACAGTACACACTGCCGGAGGATTCAGATGGATATATGTAGATCTTACAGACCCCGACGCTTTCCCAAAAGCAACCATAGGACGATTACCAGAACAGATAGACCGGCAAGTACGAGGAATCCGTGCATCCAGAATTTCCTCTTTACATAAACCTCCTTCACCACAGTCCTAGTAACCACTTTTTCAACTTCCCTTTCTACAATAACACTATCCATCACAAATTCTACAATAGTATCAGTTTGAATCAATTCTAATCCCAGCTGATTATCCAACAACCATGCTGTGGCTGATGCCCATGCAGTATGTCGTGTTATCTTCATATAAGGGAGATCTATCTCCACGGGTATAGTTATACTATCGACGACCGTATCCCCTGCAATAGTCTCGTAAATGATCGAGTCACGGTATATTGTTGTATCCTGTATAATAGTATCCGCTGGAATGGGATATCGTTCTAGTAATCTGACCAGCCGTCGTTGTGGACTACAGCTGGTCAGAAAAACTACTATGAAAAACACTACTGTCCTTTTCATTTCTCTTCTGATTGATCAACCCAATCGAATCGCTTGAACACTTTTGCGATCTCTTTAGTTTGTTCATCCTCAAGATGAACAGTAACATGAGCGTGTACAATGTCGTTGGGAGAGATCATAATCATAATCCTTCCGACATCGTTTGGTTCCAATCCGATGATTCGGCAAATTTCCTGAGCGGTTTCGTGCTGACCTGAGATCTTATTCATCTTTTGCTTTTTCAATTGGTTTCTCCGGGGCTGGATCTTTGGCGGAACCGGGCTGCGGTTTCATCACGGAGAGTTTCGGCACATCCATTCCCTCCGGTAGCTCCGCAGTGACATTACCCCGCACCGAAACTTCCAGGACCTGAAGAATGGGGCCAATTTGCCGGTACTTGTGAGGGATCTCCGCTAATGCCTGGCGGATCATATCCCCAGTTTCAGCGGTCAATACATACGCATTCTTGATGGTGTGTTTTACCATCTTCGGTTTCTCAGAGGATCTGGTTGAGCCTCGTTTCATTGTTCTTTGTGTACTCATGATCGGTTGTTTTGGTTAAACAAAATTAAAGATTCAAATGACGCTTGATTACGTCTATCTCATTCTGTAATTCTTTCAGTCCCTCTAACAAGATAGGAGCCAGCTGAGCATACTCAATTTTCTTAGCAGGACTTTCGTCATCTCCTCCATACTCCCATTTCCGATATTCACAGACCACTTCCGGGAATACCTTCTGAACGTCCTGGGCTATCATTCCGGCCTGAATATGATCTCTTGCTCCGAATTCCTTTTGAGCTAATTCGTTGAAATTGAAAAAATACCCGCTGAGTTTCATTATCTTGCTCATAGGTTTCTCAATACGCCTCAGATTCTCTTTTAATCGAAGATCCGAAGATTGAGTGTAATAAGTGAGCTCACCTGTAGCACTATCATATTCCACCGTGTCAGACTCATTGGAATTATTCAAGTTGGGCATTCGTATGCTGCCATCAGCAGCCATACACTGAATAAACATAGTGGTGTATCTTTCGATGTCTAAAGATGTGCTACCATCAGTTGAGATTGCAAAGGCATATGACCCCGTGGCGGAGTTGTGTAAATTCAGAGCGGAGGTGGTAGTTGCTGAATCAATAGTTAAAACGTTGGAGGTAAAAGTCAAATTGGCCTCCCCAATTATTCCACCAGAACCGCTTGCAGTCAAAACTTGATTGTTGGTATCTCCTGTAAAAGAAGTAACTACATTTACTAAATCGCTCAGTACCACGGTGCCATTTACCGCATCCGTAAATGATATTTCAGAGGAACTGATATCAAGATACGTTGAAGAATTATCTATATACACCCGGTCAACATACAAATACCTCCACCAATAGGTAGATGATCCCAAATCATAGGTTTTTGTAGTGTAGGACCAAACTGTTTTCGTTTGTGTGCCTGTTGAATAAAATGTTGCTGAACTTGAACTGCTACATTCAATGGAAATTACATCATCCGATGATTCGAATATTCTAGTATCTTTATCACCGAACAGAATTCTTTCA
>Ga0180438_10003895_pt1 | contig 22041 bp, 31 predicted proteins | sample SS_ome_12_FD_132455 | JGI IMG/M metagenome (GOLD analysis project Ga0180438, IMG submission 132455) | Hypersaline lake sediment archaeal communities from the Salton Sea, California, USA - SS_3_D_2 metaG | ecosystem: Environmental > Aquatic > Non-marine Saline and Alkaline > Hypersaline >...
ATCTTTTTTGCACCCCCGCAGAATTTTGGGGGGGGTGGGTGTTTCGGGGGTGGGTCCCCTGCGCATTCGAAAAGGTTAAAAATGAGCAAAAAAGAACAAAATTCAAATGTCAGATTAATTCGCCAGAAGGCCGATAAACAGGCGGACAGCGCGGGCGAAATGCCCATTATCGAAAATCAGCTAGAGGATACCCCGCCAGAAGTAGTTACAAAGGATGCACTAGCTTTGGAAGCCTGGAACACTTACCTGCCAGAATTAAACGCGGGCCGAATCACAACCCAGCTTGATAGAAACACCCTGGCGAGTTATTGCATTTGGTGGTCTAAATGGGTGAGGGCGGAAGAGGTACTGCAGGAACTTGATGTGCTTGTATGTCTTTCAGACACAGGCGGGGTATATCAGCACCCCTATGTTTCAATAGCAAAGCAGGCCAGTGAAATGGTACGAAGCTGGGGCGCAAAATTGGGCCTTACCCCGCGTGATCGAATGAGCCTAAAAATTCAACCGATTAAGCCTGATTCAATTTTTTAAATGCAATGTCTGAAAATAATGCCCTGGACCGAATAGCCTATTCAGATATTTGCATACGAAAAGCCCGCAAATATATCCGCGACATGGAAGCCGGAAAAATCAAAGCTGGTAAAGCAGAAATCCGGGCCGTTATACGTCACCAAAAAGAACTTAAAAAAGTAAGATTCAAAAACTTCCCTTTCTATTTCGATGAAAACGGGCCTGATAGGGTTTTTCAATATTTCAGCTTTCTAAGACACAGTAAAGGCGAGTGGTCCGGCAAACAATACATGTTGGCCGATTGGCAGTGTTTTATTATTTGGGTGTTGTTTGGCTGGCAGCGAAAGAAAGATAAAAAAAGACGTTTCAAAATTGCTTATGTGCAAATAGCCCGGAAAAACGGCAAGACAACATTTGCTGCAGGCATAGCCCTTTATTTAATGATGTACGACTTAGAAAAGGGTGCAGAAATTTATGCTGCCGCAACAACAAAGGACCAGGCTAGGCTTTGCCACATGGAAGCGGTGAGAATGGTTAAGCAGTCAAAGGAAATTTATGAACACATAGAAGTGCTTGGCGGAAAGAAGCCCAGCAGCCTTATTTTTGAAAAGAACTTTGCTTTTTTTAATCCCCTTTCTTCCGATGCCGATACTTTGGACGGTTTGAATCCATCAGGCGCCATTGTTGATGAATTACACGTACACAAAACCCCGGAAGTGTGGGAGGTGTTGGATACAGGCACCGGGGCGCGATCGCAGCCTTTAATTTTTGGAATTACAACCGCAGGCAGTAATCAAGAGTCAATTTGCTACGAACTGCGAGAGCATGCACTAAACATTTTAGAAACATCGGACAAAGGCGGGGATTATATTGACCACAGTTTTTTTGCTTATGTTGCTGAACTTGATGAGGGGGACGATTGGACCGACCCAGGGACCTGGCGCAAAGGAAATCCGAATATAGGGATTTCAGTTAAACGAGATGAATTAGAGGAACAGTGCAACCGGGCCAGATTATCCCCAGGCAGGCAAAACCAGTTTAGACAAAAGCGGTTAAATGAGTGGGTGGAACAGTCAACAAGATTTATCGACATGGAAGCCTGGGCAGCCCTACCAAAAAGGGGCAAGGTGGATTTGGTGGGGCGCCCATGCTTCGCAGGGCTAGACTTATCTAGCACAATAGATTTTACAGCACTTGTATTGGTTTTTCCCCCGGTGTTTGGTCTGAAATATTGGTATTGGGTCCCATTCTTTTGGCTGCCACATGAGCGAGTGAAAAAGGTAATGCAAGAAAGAAGGCTGCCGATTGATCGCTGGGTTAAGGCCGGTGATTTATTTACAACCCCTGGAAATGTTATTGACTATGATCACGTAAGGGAAAAAATTAACGAGCTGGGCGAGTTGTACGATATAAAGGAAATCGGTTTCGACCCCTATAACGCAATGCAGATAATTCCAAAACTGGAAAGTGACGGATTTGAACTGGTAAAAATGCGGCAAGGGGTGCAAACTTTGCATGCCCCTACCAAAGAGCTGGAAACGCAGATAATTGGGCGCCAGCTTTGCCCCAGCACAAATGGGGTTTTGAAATACATGGCAAAAAACGTTTCTGTATTGCGAGACAATAACGGCAACATGAAGCCAATAAGAGAAAACGAAAGATTAAAGATTGATGGAATTGTGGCGGGCATTATGGGTATTGGCCGGGCGCTGGCTTACGACCTAACCGAGAATGATGATACTATAACCGCCATGAGTTTGGGAGATTAACCAAAATGAGCGAAAAAACCAGTTTTATTGGCCGAGTGTTGGCCCGTATATTACCCAGCAGCCAGCCAAATTCGCAAAGAGTGGTGATAAATCGCGCACCGGCAGGGGCTTATGTAAATAACGAAAACGCACTAACTCACACTGCAGTTTGGTGTGCTATCAAGTTGCTAGCTGAAACAATGGGCAGCCTGAATTTCAAAGTGCTGCAACCCCTTGCCAATGGCTCAAACCTTGAGATCAAAAACGGCACAATTTACGACCTGTTAAACGTATCCCCAAACCCCATGATGAGTGCCGCGACATTTCGCGAAACATTAACAGCGCATGTTTGTGGCTGGGGTAATGGTTATGCAGAGATCGAAAGGGACATGATGGGCCGCGCAGTTGCACTTTGGCCCTTGCTCCCAAATCAGACAAAGCCGGTTTTGGATGAGTCTGGACAGCTTTGGTATAAAAACACTTCAAACGGTAATACAGTTTATTTAGAGGCAAAGGATGTATTGCACATCCATGGTTTTGGCTTTGATGGTGTAATGGGTTACGACCCTATTACTTATCATTCGCAAGCTATCAGCCAGGGCCTAGCAGTTGAACAGCATACCAGTGATTTTTTTGCAAACGGGACGCATTTGAATGGCGCCCTAATCGCAAAGGGCAAACTAGACAAAGACAAGCGCGCAAATATTCGCGATGCCTATAACGAAAGTTATAAGGGCAACGGCAAAGCCTATCGCATGGCTGTTTTTGATAATGACCTATCATGGCAAAGTTTTTCTATCAGCCCTGAAGCCAGCCAGCTTATTGAAAGCCGGAAATTTAAGGTTTCTGATATTGCGCGAATTTGGCGGGTCCCTAACCATTTACTTGGTGATCTTGAAAAAGCAACCTTTTCAAATATCGAAAGCCAGGGTATTGAATTTGTACAGTACACAATTTTACCCTGGGCAGTTAGGTGGGAATCTGAAATCAATATGAAATTGTTAAATTCTGCGAACCCGAAAAGGCGCGCTAAAATGAATTTAAACGTTTTGATGCGAGGTGATGCCAAATCACGTTATGAAGCCTATAAGATTGGACGCGAATGGGGCTGGCTTTCTGCAAATGACATTCGAAGCCTGGAAGATATGAACCCCATTCCAGGCCCAGCAGGGAAGGCATATATTCTGCCGTTGAATTACCAGCTTGCCAGAGATATTGGCAGCAACCCGGCACCAACCCCGGCCCCAGCGCCCAGCCAGGCCCCGGAACCCCCTAGCGACCCGGACCCCGATGAAATGTCAGCTGCGGCAAATATCATGGCGGAAGATATTGCCAGCAGGATTTCAAATAAATACGGCAATGATTTATATGGAAGGTTTGGCGACAACGGATTAATAGCAAAAGCTATTGCAAAAAATAATGATTGGCTGCAGCAGGCATTGCAGCCGGTTTCAAAGTTGTTTCAAGAAATAAATATTTCCTTTTCAGTTGAGGGGTGCGCGGACGCTATTGGCGTATTGATTCAAAGCTATTACACTGAGCTGGAATCGAACCAGGAAAAAGAAGTTACCCAGGCAGCCATTAAAGGTTTTGTACTGGATAGCATTAAAAAGCAATTAGTAGGTTAACTATGGGAATTCAAGTTAAGAACAAAGCCAGCAAAGGCGAAATTTACATTTTTGACGAAATCGGCAGTGGTTTTTTCGGTGGTGTAGGTTTAAAGGATGTTGCGGCAGCCCTGAAAGATTTACGCGGTGTAAATGAAATTACCCTGCGCATTAACAGCCCTGGCGGTGACATGTTTGAAGGCATTGCCATTTATAACATGCTGAAAAAAGAACCTGTAAAGATTACCAGCAGCATTGAAGGGCTGGCAGCCAGTGCAGCAAGCATTATCGCCCTGGGCGCTGATACTGTGACAATGGCGGACAGCGCATTTTATATGATTCACAATGCCCACACAGTTGCGGCAGGTGATACCCAATATCTAGCGGAAGTTGCTGAACAGCTTGCCAATTTTGATGAACAGCTGGGCCGAATCTATCAGGGCAAAATCGGTGGTGAGATTGATGATATTCGCGAAGCCATGAACGTTGAAACATGGTACACAGCAGCCGAAGCCAAGGAAGCTGGCTTTATTGATGATATTACGGAACAGTTACCGGTGGCGGCTTATTGCGACCCGGCAAAGTTTCGAAATGCACCCCAAAATTTAAAGATTGCAAACAACACAGAAAGCAAGCGAGCTTTGGCAATAGCCAAAAAGGCGCGCAGCCGTTTGTTGCGTTTGAATAAGTGACAAAAGTAGTTATACTGCAAACTTGAAAGGCCAAGCCTGAACAAGTTTTACCCCCTATAATGGAGTTTTTGAAATGAAAACAATTCTTACTATGGCAAGCACTTCAATGCTTGTTTTGGCAGATGCCAACACTTTGGAAGATATGCAAGCACGTATCGGTGTGATTGCAGATCGTCTTGACGAAATTGTTAACCTGGCTGAATCAGAAGCCCGCGACCTGACCGGTGAAGAACTGGCAGAAATCAACACACTTAACGGTGAGTTTGAAACGCTGGGTGCGCAGATTGAAGCCCGCAAGACAATCAGCAGCATTCGCAACAAAGGCGCGAAGCCAGGCGGACGCAAAACCCCAACCCCAGCACCAACCCCAGCAGCAAAGAAAAAAGAATCTTTTTTAAATATGGGTGACTTTGCGCAGGCAGTACACAGAAGCCTGGCACCAGATGCAGCCAGTGTTGATCAGCGTTTGATTAATAACCAAGCGCCAGAAGGTGATTTTTCCAGCGCTCTTTCCGGGTCCGATGGTGGCTTTTTGGTCCCTGATGATTTCCGCAACGAAATCCAGAAAAAGGTTAATGGTGAAGATTCACTGCTAGCGCGCTGCGACCAAATGAACACAGCCAGCAATTCCATTTCTGTACCGCAAGACAATGTATCGCCTTGGGACGAAACAACCGGTGTGCAGTGTTATTGGGAAGGCGAAGCGAAGCAATACAAGGATTCAAAAATTGATGTGGACTTGAAGCAACAGCGCTTGCACAAGTTAACTTCTTTGGTCCCTGTAACTGACGAGCTTTTGGAAGATGCCCCATTGCTTAATGCTTACATGATGCAGAAAGTGCCAGAAAAAATGGATTTCAAAATTTCACGCGCAATTTTGGCGGGTGATGGTGTTGGTAAACCTTTGGGCCTTTGGGAGTCTGACGCATGTGTGACAGTTGCGAAAGAATCAGGCCAGGCTGATGGAACCATCGTATTTGAAAACATAATTAACATGTGGGCGCGCCTATATTCAGGCTGCCAGGCTACTTCGGTTTGGATTGCAAACCAGGATACATTGCCGCAGTTAATGAATCTGAAATTCCCTGGCGATGGTCGTCCGGTTTACCTGCCTGGCGGTGTTATCGCTGGCGCGCCATTTGGCACATTGTTTGGCCGTCCTATTATTTTCCACGAAGCAGCGGAAACAGTTGGGCAGCTGGGTGATTTAACTTTATGTGACCTGAACAAATATCTTGTAGCACGTAAGGCAGCAGGTATTGAAATGGCACAGTCAATGCACCTTTACTTCGATTATGGCATGGAGGCGTTTCGCTTCACTTATCGCCTAGGCGGTAGCCCATGGTGGAAAGATGCTATCGAGCCACGCGCGGAAGGTGGTAACACCCTGGGCATGGCAGTGGTACTGGAACAACGAGTAGACCCAGGCTGATAGTTAGGTTTACCAAGCGGGGCCGGAAACGGCCCTGGTTTTTTTAATTAATATGGAGTTTTCCAAATGTCTTTGACGAATAAGCAGCTACTTGAAATGGTAGCGTTAATTGCGCAGCGCACTGATGCTGCCGTAGCAGCCCCGGCAACAGTTTCAACAAACTGGATTAAGGTTTCTGATTTCAACCGCGTTTGTGCCATTGTGCGCAGTTTCGGCAGTGCTGGCGATGGTCAAACTACTGATGCCTTTTTTGAGCAGGCGAAAGACGATAGCGGCACAGATTCACAGCCGATTGAGTCTGATGAAAGTCTGAGCTTTGACGGTAACGGTTATGGCGCTATCGAAATGCTGACAGATCGCATGGAGTTGAATGACGGTTATAGTTATATCCGTTTAACAGTTTCAAATGATGGTGAAGCAGCCGACATTACCAGCCAGGTTTTTGGTTACAACCCCCGCTATGCGGAAGTAGAGCAGCCTTTAATCAGTAATATTGTCACTGTATTCAGCAGCCAGCAGCCATAATTAAAAAGCCCTGACGCCCAAATGCAGCACAATAAAAGACTTTCCGAAACTGTGGCCCTGGTTAACTGGGTCCAGTTTGCGGACCTAGACCCGGCCACATCAGAGGGAGGGTGTTTTCTTTGTAGTGCTTTTGGGCGTTTCGGGCTTTATATTAATTTAATGAACACTTTGCCCTATGATGTAACGGTGGCATTGTTTCAAACTAAAGAAGCAGAAATTACCCCGGACCCTGGATCTTTTATCCCCATTGAAGGGGCCGAAATAAACCTTTCTGGTACTGGCGGGGTTGATTTCGGAATAATTGATTTTAAAGACACAGACCTTAATATTGATGATGGTTATTCTTGTATCGGTATCATGGTGACAAATAACGCTGGTACACCCCTGGAACTAATTTCCTGTTTTCTTATGGCGTCCGATGGTAACGGGCAGCCAGTTAAACAGGTGGTTGATGTAAACATTGTAGAGGTGCAGTAATGGCGAAAAAGAAAAAAGACAAAATAAAGGCCCTTTGCATAAAAGACCACACAGTAAAAAATGCGCAGAAAGATGTAGTTTGTGAGTTTGTGGAGGGTGAAACATACAACCTAAAACAAAGCACATTTTTATATTTGAAAAAGCTGGGCATAGTAAATGCAACCTGATAACCCAAAAATCATATTAAGCAACGTAACGAAGCCTTATAGCCTTGACGAAATCAAAGAGCAGGCGAATGTTACATTTTCCGAAGATGATCAATTACTAGAACGATACGGCCAGGCAGCAGCGGACCGGGTTGAAAGTTATACCGGCAGGCGATTGATTGAAGCAGGTTTTCTATGGACCTTGGACAGTTTTGTACCAGATAGGGACCAGGATTTTTATTTTGAGGAACACCCTAGAGGTGGCGGCAGGAAGCAAATAATTCAGTTTCCTGTTTTGCCATTAATAGAGGTTACTAGCATTGAATACCTGGATACAAACGGCAATAGCCAAAGCCTACTGCCAGGCACAGATTTACAAGTAGATACTATAAACGGACGCATGGCGCCTTTGCCCGATTGTTACTGGCCTTGCGTAGAGCGCGGACGTTTAAGCCCCATTCAAGTTAATTTTTCTGCAGGCTATGCAGGCGACTATGATCAGTTACCGGCCAAAATTAAGCATGTAATCAATTCGCTGGCAGCGTATTGGTATGAATGCCGCGAAACCTTTACAGCTATTTCCAGCCAAGAAATGCCAGAGCAGTTTAGCGATTTATTGCTAGAGTTTAAAACAGAGAGGTTTTAATCATGGCGGGGCGCGGGTGTAGAGCTGGACGGTATAGGACCAGCTATCGAGTTGAGCAGCAGCAAAATACAAAAGACAAAACCGGGCATGATGTTGAAATATGGGAAACGGTGGCGGACCTAGATTCGAGGCGGGGCCAATTCATGCCAGGCACCCCAAAAGAGTATTACAACAACGCAGGCGAAGCAGCCAGCATTGCAGGAAAAATTGTGTTTCGTTATGACAGCGTATTGGCTGCGATAGGTCCAGAAAACCGGATTGTGGAAAACAACGGCAGCGGCCTGATTTATGAAGTTATAGGATTCCCCCAAAATCCTGGCAACAAAGACAAAGAATTAATTTTCTTTGTTAACCATTTAAACCGGAATTAACAACCATGGCGGAAAATACTGTTTTAGGTATTGACGAACTAAATAAGGATTTCCAGCGCCTTGATGCTGCGGTGGGTGCCAAGTTTATGCGAAGCGCAGCCGGTTATGCCTTTACCCCTGTTTTATCTTCCATTAAGGCCCAGGCCCCAGTTTCAAAGAAAGCCCATAAAACATACAAGGGGCGAGTAGTGGCGCCAGGCTTTTTAAAACGCAGCCTTAAAAAAGTGACCAGGAAAAGCCGGGACAATTCCAGGGCATATGCCTTTGTTTGGGCAGAAAAAGAGGCGTTTTATGGTTTTCAATTTGTTGTGCCTGGCACGAAATACATCAGGGGCAATAACTTTGCGCAGCGCGGTTTTGATGCTGCAGAGAGCCAGGCAGTTCAAAGATTCAGTATTAAGTTAAAAGAGAGAATCGACAAAGCAGCAGAGGCAGGCAAATGATTACTGATATTCTGCGCGATTTCTTTTTAAGCCGTTCAGCGATAACGGATAAATTTGACCCTGATAATATCCAGAAATGGCCCATTGCCTTAGATATTAAGGACTACTCAATTTTGGCATTCAGGGAAACAAACAACACAGAGCAAACATTATCTGACGGAATGCCGGGCCTTGATCAGCATTCAATTAGTTTAATCATTGTTTCGAAATCCCCTGAAAACACACTGGAAGCAGCAAAGGCAGTTGAAAATGATTTAGTGGGCTATGTTGGCTCATTATCTGCAAGCCCTTCCGTTTATTGTGTTGGCATTCAAAAGGTGGGATACTCGGACGAATACGAACCAGATACGGCAGCCCATGTGGGGGTGCTTTCATTATTGTTTTTTACAAGAGGTTAAAAAATGACTTTAGCATATATCGCTGGCCTTACTTTAGGCATTGAGGACACAGTAACCCTCGGCACTTATAACACCTTAGAAGAGGTTAAGAGTGTTGGCGGCCTGGGTGTAACAAACGATCTTGTGGAAGTTACAAACTTCGACAGCAACAAGATTAAGGAATACATTGCAGCGCTTTCCGATGGTGCAGAAGTTTCTATTGAATGTAATCACATTCTGGACCCAGCAGGTAATGTTGTGCAGCAGCAATTAATTCAGCACGTATTGGCAAAAGAGACAATCAATGTACGCTTTAGTTTCACTGATGGAACTACTACAGAGGACATTGATGTGCAGGTAGTTTCACTTTCTTACAATATCACCCCGGCTGTGGATGATGCTGTAACACTGGCCTTTTCGGTGAAGTTAACAGGCTAATTTAAAAATAAAGGGGCAAATTGATGGATATTTTTGATCAGCTGCAAGCGGTGGCGGACTCAAAGCAGCGTGAAACCTTTGAGCTGCCTACCGGTGGCATACTTACTTTTGAAGAACTGAGCGCCAGCGATTTTGTTAGGCTGCAGGCGGAAATGGACCCGCACCAAAAGGCCCGCGATTTTTCAACAGTTAACGCGTTAACTATTGTGAATTGCTGTATTGAATTGCGCGAAGATAAGGAAAAAGCCCTGGAAATTGTAAAGGGCTGGCCCCGTACAATTCAGGCTGATGCGGTTTTGGTTTGTGGCCGAATCAATGGCATTACTGACAACCTGCCAGACCACGAAAAAAAAGCCTAACTATTCGAACCCCTAACGCTAGGTTTTTATTTAAGCTAGCGTTAGCCCTGGGCGAATCCAACCCCCTAGAACTTGCCGAGCGCATGCCCGCCAGCGTTTTCAATGCCTGGCGTTTATATGATCAAATGGAACCTTTTGGCGCCATTAGAGATAATTTCCACACAGCAACCCTTTGCGCACTGACTGCTAATATCAACAGGAAAAAGGACAGAGAGCCTTTTACAGTTGATGATTTTCTATTTAAAGATCAAATAGACCAGGAAGAAAGCAACGAGCAAAAAGCCTATGCCCGCAGCAGGCAATTTATGGCACAATTAAAAGCGGCAAAACACAAAGCCAAAAAATAATCAGCAGGCAGAAAAATGGCAGATTTAACAAAACTGGTGGTGCGATTAGAAGCGCAAAATACCAAATACCTTAAAGAGCTGGACAAATCAAAGAAGGCTGCGAACAAATGGCGCAACAAGGTAGAAAAAGAAAACAAAGCGGTTTCTGTATCATTTAAACAGCTTGCAACCGGGTTAACTGCCGGGGCAGCTGCCTTTTCGGTTTGGTTTAAGGCCCAGGCCAATAGTATTGATCAAACCGCAAAACTTGCTGCCAGTATCAATCTAGGAACGGAAGAACTGCAAGCCTATAGACTACAGGCAGAGCTTACCGGTGTTTCGCAACAGGCCCTTGATAAATCGCTTGTAAAGCTGGCAAAAAATGTTGGTGACGCGCAGGCCGGTTTTGGTCAGGCGAAAGTAACATTAGAAAAGCTGGGCCTGGCAAATGAAGCCTTTTTTAATCTTAAACCCGGTGAACAGTTTGAAGTTATCGCGGACACAATAGGCCAGCTAGACACAGCCCAGGCAAAAGCCAGCGCAAGTGCAGCATTGTTTGGCCGGGAAGGTGTGGCACTGGCAAATACATTTGCAGAGGGTGCCGGTGGTTTTGTGAAAGCCAAGGACGACATTGATGCCCTGGGCGTAGCATTAACGGAAGTGGATGCCAGAAAGATTGAGCAGGCAAACGATGCCTTTACAAGAGTTTCAACAGCAGTAAAAGGATTTAGTCAGCAGTTAGCGGTGGAGTTTGCGCCCATTGTTGAAAAGCTGGGTAATACTTTATTCGACACAGCCAAAGAAGCTGGTGGCCTGGACAACATAGCAAAAACAGTTTTTCAGAATATTGCAACCGGGGCAGCGGTGGCGGCAAATGGGGTCCGCGTTATCAAGCTGGGTTTTCTGGCAGTAAAGGCAAGTGTTCAAACCTTTGCCAGTGTTGTTATTCAGGGTTTTGAGTTTATTGTTAATTCCAGCAGCCAGGTGCAGGCCAGTTTGGTTAATGGCTGGCGCGATGCACTGCAGGCGATTGCGGACCGGGTGGCGGCCTTTGCCAGCGGAATTGTTGCGAAGTTTGAAGATATTGCACTAACTGCAGCGAGTATTGCCAACAATATTGGCGCGGACATTGATCTAACCGGCCTGGAAAGCAGTTTTTCCGATATAAAAACAAAGCTAAACGATGCCTTTACTTTGGACCCGGCTAGAGTAACGGCCCAGCCTTCGGAATTTTTTGGCGCCTTTGCTGAATCATTTGAAGAACAGGCAGCAGCTACCCGGGAGCGAGTTGTGGAACTTGCTAACGAACCATTACCAGCGGGGGCAGTCTTTGAGTGGGTTGAAAATGTTTCGAATGCAGCTGAACTTCAAGCGATAGAAACAACAACCACACGCGCGGAAATTATCAGCAGTGCATTAACTAACGAAGTAGATATGACACAGCGGGCCGAAGATGCAAAAACCGATATACAAAAAAAGGCAGCGCAGGAACGACTAGCATTTGAACAGGCGACAAGCGCGCAGAAGGCCAAAACCATTATTGGCGATGCAGTTAAAATCACCCAGGGAGTTGCGCAGCAGAATAAGGCCCTGTTTAAAATTAACAAGGTGGCGGGCATTGCAAATGCCATTGTTAACACTTCCGAAGGTATTACAAAAGCCTTGGCGAAATATCCCCCGCCATTATCATTTGCCTTTGCAGCCCTTCAAGCGGCAGCCGGTTTTGCACAGGTGCAGGCAATACGGGGCCAAAGTTTCAGCGGTGGTGGCGGTGGTACAACCCCCAGCGCAACCGGTGCCAGCGCAGTTGTTAATGATACGCCTATATCAAGTGGGCTTGACGTTGATGTGGGCGAGTTTGGCGGACCACAGAGGGAAATATCAATTCAGTTTGATTCGACTATTACAGATACCCAGGCAGTAAGGGACTTTATTGCAGGCCCATTTACGGAAGCACTGGGCGACAATATTAGCGTAAATGCTTCGGTGATCTAATGCCCGGTTTTCTATTGATTGATAACAAACTTAAAAACCCAAATGTTTCAATTTCGGGTTTCACTGGTATAGACCCCAGCAGTAACTTTAAATTTTGCTTAACTAGCAGGCTTTCAAGTGCAGCGCTTTGGAATACTGCAGTTTTATCACAGCAAATAAGTATAGACCTGGGCGCCCCTGAATCGGTGGGGGCATGTGCTATTGCTGGGCATAATTTGGGGCTGGATGGTGAAACAACAACACTGCGGCTTTTGTATTCATTTGCGCCAGGCGGACCCTATACGGAAGTAGGGAATTCTCAAGTTACAGAAGGTAACAGCACAGGGGTGTTTGGTGAGAATGTAACGGCCCAGTATTGGCGTATCAGAATCGAAAACACAATGCCCTGGCAGGCCCCGAATAGATTTATCGCTTATATTAGTTTGGGTGAAGCCATTGAATTACCCAGGATACAAGCCCCGATAATTGCGCCCAGCAGCCAGCCATGCGACAACCTGCGCAACATTTCAGAAAATGGCGATTTAGTATCAGTTGATGAATACTTTAAGCCATTGGAGCTGGATCTATCATTAAGCAATTATGAAGAAAGTTTTTTTCTTGAGAATTACCCCAAATTCGCAGCCAACCTTTTGAAGCAGCCATTCTTTTATTTATGGAATACAGATTATCAAGATCAGACTGTTTATTGCTGGGCCGATAAATCGGTAAGCCTTCCGAAATGGAATAAAAACTATTTGATGGATTGGCAGCAAAAAATCAATGCAGTTAAGGCGGTGATTTAATGGCGGGTTTTTTGGGCGTTAATAACAGGCTGCAGGATAATACAGCTTACACATTATCAGGGAATGTTAATCCTGATTTCGCCCCGGCTGTGGATAACCGGACAAGCACTGATTACTTTTTTGCCTGGGACACAGTGGGCGCGGTTACTTTCGAGATTGATTTACAAACCCCGCAGGCTGTTAACTTCCTGGGGATAGCAAGGCACAACCTGGGGAACACTGGCAGCACTACTTTGCTTTTACAGTATTTTGATGGGGCCTGGCTTGATTTTCAGCCCGTTATAACTGTGGAAAATAACCAGCCCATTATGATTATTGGCCCGGAAGTTACGGCCCAGCTTTGGCGCGTAGTGATTGAAAACCCGGAACCCGCCAGCAATTTGCGTTTCTTAATGCTTGGCTGGGGCATAGAGTTACCCCGGATTTCGGCCCCGCATGAGCTTATAGGTTATGCCAGGCAGCAACAAATCATTTCCGGGGCAACAGGAATGGCTTTCCTGGGTCCCTATTCGCGCACAGCGGTGCCGGGTTTTACTTTTACCCTGGATAACTATTTGGAAGATGAATTAAACCCGATAGAAAATCACAGCATGGATTTTATTTGCAGAAGCCCTTTTTTCTACAGTTATCGGAATGATTTAACATCGCAGGATTTTAAGGCCCTATTGGTGGCGGACGGACAACCAGCGCTGCCAAGGTGGAAAAATGTCTGCTTAAAATCCTGGCAAGTAAAAACTATTGTGCTTGATGGGTAAATATCATTATGAAATCGGTAAATATACAGTTGCGCGATACCGGGTCAAAAAGCGCTGGAAATATGCGGTTTGGAAAGGCGCGGAATTTCTTGATTTATTTTCAAGCCATAAGAAAGCAAAAGCATTTGCAGAGAGTTTAAATAATGACGTTTCAGGACCAGGCTAACAAAGCACTGCGAAAACCATCGGTAAGGGTAACTTTGCGCCTTGACTATTGCGACAATGATTACGGGGTAGCGCCATGCACTGCAAATCTGCCAGCGGGTGAGCAGTGTTTTAATACCCGGCAAACTTGCCAGGATATACCTAATTTCACCCCAACAACAAAAGACTACGTTTTTTACTTGGAAAAGGAAGCGCCCAGGCCGGAAGAAAATGCCTTTAATTGTTTAAAGCGCGTAGACCTGGCGCCAGCAAAGATCAGCCCAGGCAAAGGTTTGGGCAGCCGGAACAATGTACAAATTCAATTTTTTGATTTTGCGGACGATGATTTTTTTACCGACCCATACAACGAAGATCGCAATTATATAGCTACAGACCAGGGGACTTTTTGGGGTAAGTTTTTGGCCCGCAACCCGTTTTACCAGGGCCGGGCTTTAATTGTTGAGTATGGTTTTTTTGATGATAGCAGAAACCTTGAAAGCGAAATTTACCTTTATCAAATTGACCAGATAAAACTAGACCCCAAGGGAACGGTAACTTTAATTGGCAAGGACCCATTAAGCAAAACAGAATCATTTAAAAATCAGGCCCCAACCCTTTCTGATATTACTTTGGTGTTTGCTTTGGGTACTGGCACTGTGGTGCAGTTTACGGTGAGTGATCAGCCAGCGTCCAATGTAATAAGCCCAACCCTGGGCCTGGCGGGTTTTGTGCGCATTGACGATGAGATTTCAGAATATTATTTTCAAGTTGGCGTGAGTTATTTCCTTTTCCCCAGGGGCCAATTTACAACGGACCCAGCCCCGCATGATGCTGGCACTTTGGTGCAGCCTTGTTTGGTTTACCCGGCACAATCACCGGACCTTGTATTATTCGATTTGCTTACACAGTATGCAGATATAGACCCGGCTTTTATTGATCAAGCTGCCTGGGCTGCAGAAGTTGCGACATGGTTAAGCACAATAACAATTTTTCAATGTATATCTGAGCCTACCGGTGTGGGTGATTTGATCGACAGAATTTTGAAGGCAATAAACAGCGAACTTTGGTACGACCCGAAAGCCGGGCAAATTATCTTCAAAAGTAATAACCCGATTTTGCCAAATCAATACATTCCCCAACGAATTACAAATGATGATTTTTTGCAAAACAGCATTAAATTAAAAAGTGAAGAAAAACTGCGGAAAAGCCAGATTTGGGTTTATACAGACCCCAAAAGTTATATAGGCGATTTAGATAAGGCAGAGAATTATTTTAACCTTTCAATTTCTGCGGACCTGACAAGCGAAGGCGAGCTTTTATATGGTGAAAGCCAGGTAGATAGAATTTTTGCAGATTGGTTAACAAACGCAACAATGGGGCAAACGGTGGCGGAGCAAATATTACAACGCTATAACCGCACCCCCTACGAATTAACCGGCCTATTGGATGCTAAAGACTTTGACGTTTCTACAGGTTTGCATTTCTTACTGGATTCGCCCAATCTGCAGGACGTTGATGGACAGCCAGCAATAACCCAATTCCAGGTTACAAGTGCTGATTACGACCCGACAACCCAGCAAGTGAAAATCACAGCATTGCAGTTTTCCGACCTGGGCCAGCCAATTTTATATGCTATCGTTAATGCCAATGGTGTACCTGATTACACACTGGCAACGGAAGAACAAAAAACCCGGGCTTTTGTTGCTGATTCAGTGACTAAAAAAATGAGTGACGGAAGCCCCCCTTATAGAGTGGTCCCATAAAATGACAGATTACAACGACATCCCCCAGGCCGATATTGATACAGATTCGCCCATTGATGAAAGTTTGCTAGAGCGAATGCGCGATAACCCCATAGCAATTACAGAGGGTTCAAGCGGGGCGCCTAAAATTCAAACGGCAGCCATTCAAGATAGCGCAGTAACAAGCCCAAAAATTTCAGCCCTTGCGGTTATCACCGGAAAAATTGCGGACCTGGCAGTAACAGCAGGAAAGATTGCAACCGGTGCAGTGACAAATGCAAAGCTAGCAGCCCTGGCGGTGACTACTGACAAAATAAGCGCATCAGCAGTCACTACAGCAAAAATTAATGATTTAGCAGTAACAAGCCCGAAGATTAATAATCAGGCGATAAAATCTAACCATTTATCTATTGCTAATGTTGATTTACTTGTAAATAAGGGAACAGGGGGGACAGCTACAGGGCAAATTGCTATACCTAATTCAGTTTATAGCTTGGGTGTTGAAATCATTGCAACAACCGCAGGCATAACAGGAACAAGCACTATTGCCGCAGTAGGTGCAGGCGGTGGTATTGGTGTGAATTCTTTAAATGTAGAAGCAGCAGGGGGACTTTTTACAACCGGCAGTGCTACAGGCCGGGCATGGTATATCACAGCAAGCCCGCCATACAAATTGAACGGAATGGAAACAAATTTATTTGCTTACATTCTTGAATTCAATAAACCAGGGGACCCGGAAGAAAACGCACAAATTGCGGAAGTATTTGCCTGTGAATCGCCCCCATGGATTAGTTACCCAGGGTTTAGCATTTTGCCAGATCATTACACGCACGACACAGACCCCGAAACAGGCGAAGAAATTAACCTTAAATGCTTCAAAAATTTACCGGTTAATAAGCCTGAAATCGGTGAGCCTGGTTATGTGGAGTGGATGCAAAATCCAGAATACCTAGAACAGGAAATAACCCCGGAATATAAAAACACCCATTTAAACAATAAACCGCACCCATGGTCCGGCCTTGATATGGCGCAAAAGGTGGCGGCCTGGCTGCCAGAGGGTGAAGAAATGCAAGAGGGTGAAACCTGGCAGGATTATTTCACAATCAAGTTTTTATGCCCGCACTGTGAGCAAAGCAATGTATTGCTTAACATGCTTAAAGATCATGCAGACGTAACGGGTTTTATTTATGGTGGTGGTATAGCCCTGGGCGATAAAATGGAAGAAAGTTTATTGCCAGAAATAGAAACCTATAGTTTCACTTTCACCTAATATGGAAAACAGTTACCATTAGATCAAATAAAAAGGCCCGGAAAAAATGCCCATGAGCAGCGCGGAAATAAGAGCTTTGGAAAATCAGTTAGAGGATTTGGATCAGGAAGTAAAAACCCTGGCAAAATCCTGGTACAAGCCAGCATTGTTAAACCTGGCGATACTGGGAACCATTATAACTATTGGACTTACTGTGCAGCACAAGCGGGAAGAAAATCTAAAAGAGGATATTTCCGACAAGGCAGCACAAACAAACGCGGAATTTTCTTTAAGATATGAAAAGGCTGCCGAGCTAGTGGAACTCAAGCACAATCTAGCTATTGAAAAAATTAAGAATGTTGACGAAAAACTAAAAGAACACAAAGAGCAAACAAGGCGAGAGCTGGACCGACTACAACGAAACCGATAGAGGGCAAGAAAATGGGCTGGTTAAGAAAACGTTTAAAAGAAAAATCTACTTACCGGGGCTTGGCAATTCTCGCCAGTGTTGCCGGTGTTGGCATTTCACCCGATTTGCTGGAAGTCATTTTAATGAGTGCTGCCGGTGCTATGGGCCTTATTGAAGTTGTCAGCCAGGAAGTAGAAAAAGAGCTTTCCGACAAGGTGGCGGCCCGAATCAAAACCGAACTTGAAAAAAAGTTTCTAGGTTAATGATTTCTAAAGGTTTTTTGTTTTGTGTCTTTGATTCAGAACGCATAAAAATGAATTAAATCATGTATTTACAGCCAAAAGTTAGAAACGATGCACAAGGGGCAGGCGAGTGGCGCACAAGACGCGGCAGCCGTTTGCACAAGGGTGTGGACTTTCAAGCCATTAAAGGCAGCATTGTAAAAAGCCATGTGGCCGGGAAAATAACAAAGCTGGGTTATCCTTATGGGGACGATTTAAGCTATAGATACGTTGAAATAACGGATTTTGCTGGCTTACGTCACCGGTTTTTTTATGTGGAACCTTTTGGCTTTGAAGGCGCCTTAATCGAATCAGGCAGCACAATAGGCTGGGTTCAGGACATTGCAGCCAGATACCCGGAAAACGATAACCGGGGCGCTATGCAAAACCACATCCATTATGAGGTGTTGGACAAAGCGGGCCAGGATTACGACCCCTGGAAGTTTCTGCAGCACTTCACCCGACAGGATGTAATCGGATGATCAAAACCTTTTTTTGATTTCACGACCTGGCGCCAGATTTCTGCAGTACTGGCGCCCCTTTCACTTTTAAAACTTTTTTTAAATTTTTTAAATTTTTTTTGCTTTTAGGGCTTGCATTGTTACGCGTAACACGTAGAATGGGAACCAGATCGAAGCAAAACCAAAACAAAAAGGGCAAGAAAATGAAAGCAGGCGATAAAATCAAATTAAGCGGTTTAAAGCAAAACGGTGCAGATTACGAGCGCATCCTAACTGTGAGAAAAGTTATTAATCCATCTTATGATGAAAGCCTTGAACTGGTAACTTTTGAAGAAAGCCTGCATTTAACCTATAACGTCCAGCGCGGAAAGTTAACAGGCAAAAAAGGACGTTTTGTAGCGGATTGTGTTTACCATGAAGCAGCATATAGCGCTGAATTAACGGCAGAAAAATTCGGGGTATCTATTTCAGAGATCACCCAGGCAACCGGTAAAGATGCTGAAACAATAAAAAACCTTCACAGCACAAATTACCTGGGCTTTCAAACCCTTGTATTTATAACTATTGATTTTCTATACCAGAAACAAGGCGGCGCGTTTTTCGGTCGGACGATGATGATGACGTCTCGGATGGAGGGTTGATCAATGGCTGGAAAATATAACGGAATGAAACGAGCTGGCGACTGGAGGGGGAAACAGGTCAAAACCGTCAGGAAGCTCTCGAACGGGTGGTGTCAGATTCCAGCTGGAACATCTGGTCACATCACCAGCTCTGGACGAAACGGACTCCATTTCCACTCGGATCCGTGTCCATGTTGCGGGATCGTTTCAAAAATCTCCGCTCTGGATTATTGCGACGTGAAACTCCTCGATCCGGCTGGCTATACAATGCCGACAGTTCGGGTCAGGGAACAGGCTGACGCCAGGATCCAGGAAAAAATGAACGAGGATGGATCGTGATGGTCTCGATCCGTCGCTCTCCATACGATTCCGCGAGGGATCACGCCAGGAGAACGGCGGACTCAATAAGCGCAGAAAACAGTACTTTGGAACCCATGAACCAGAGCAAATCTAAACTTACTGATTTAAAGCCAGAAATACAGCAGGCAATTTTTAATGCCTGGCTTGATAAGCGGATTCAGTATTACAAACAATCGGAAGGGGCCTGGAAGAAATTGAGAGCCAGCGCAGCCCTTAGAAAATCCGGGGTTTATAGACCAGTGCCCATTGCTGAAAAACGTCAATTTTGCAAGAATCATATTCCAAGGGGCGAATTTAAAACTTTAAGAGATGCCGAAAATGGATAAAGAACACAAAAAAATGATCAAGCTGGCGCATGATTCCAAAGACCAGCTAAACGAATGGGAAACCGGTTTTATCAATAAACTGTTTAAGCTGGCAAACCATCACATGCCTGTAAAATTGTCTCAAAAGCAAATCGACAAACTAAAGCAGGTAGATAAAAAACTAACTGATAAATTTAATGAGGGCAAAGATGGTGGCGGATTCGAACCAGAAGAGGGTTAATTCTCGCAAAGAATATATGCGGGAATATCGAAAAAGCAAAAAGGAACAGGGGTTAACTTCAATTCGATTTGAAGCCATAACCCCAAATCAAAAGGCCCAGTTACAGAAGTATTGGGAAACAATCAAATAAAAAAATCATAAGGGGCAATTATGAGTTTTGAAGCAGCAGCCTGGGCGATTAAGCAGCGCCCTGAATCGGCAACAGAAAAGTTATTATTAATCGCACTGGCGGACTGTATGAACGCAGAAACGGGCCGGTGCTTTCCATCAGTTGATTACCTAGCAGATGCGGCTTTATGTTCAAAGAGAACGGCCCAGCGCGCCATTAAGAGCCTTGAAGCCCAAGGATTCATTACTAGGGCATTTCGCGTTAATGATACTCCACTATATCGTTTTAACACTGAGGGGTGCCAAAATGTCACCCCATGTCAAAAGGACGTTTTGGGGTGTCAAAATGACACGCCTAGGGGTGTCACCGGTGTCACCCTAACCAAGAAGTTAACCAAGAATAATAAACCAGGGGTAACTTCTAGGGCTGACTTTGTTGAATTACACACTTCTACAGAATGGGCTAGAGACTTATGAAAGTTTTAAACCTATATGCTGGAATTGGTGGAAATAGAAAACTTTGGCAGGACTGTGAAGTAACAGCAGTTGAATATCAGGAAAATATTGCAGATCTTTATCAGAAGCTATATCCAAATGATAAAGTTATAAAAGCAGATGCCCATCAGTTTTTAATTGAAAATCATGCTGACTTTGATTTTATTTGGTCCAGCCCCCCTTGCCAATCACATACCAGAATGATTAAAAGCGGAAAGAACAGGAAGCCAAGATACCCTGATTTCACGTTATATGAAGAAATCCACTTTTTACAAAATTCATTTGATGGTTTTTATATTGTTGAAAATGTTGTGCCATGGTATGAGCCAATAATAAAACCAAGCCAGAAAATCGGCAGGCATTTATTTTGGGCAAACTTTTCATTTGAAGCACAAGAAATAAAGCAGCCAAAGAACTTTATTAATTTAGCCAATACAAAAGGCAAAGAATTGCTGCAAGAGTGGCTTGGGATAAAATACGAAGGCAATATATATTATGGTAAAAACCATTGCCCGGCCCAGATTTTAAGAAATTGCGTACACCCTGAACTGGGTTTGCAGATTTATGCTCAAATACCAAGTTTAACCAAAAAGGACTTAAAACATGGAAAAATGGAAACCGCTAGAAATGAGACATAAAAATTTAAAGGCATTGCTGGACCAATGGTGCGAAGTGCTTAACGGGCATCAGCCTGAACAGCTGAAAATAAAAGAGGTGTGTTATTGGCCCCAGGGCATTAAATATGCCTTGCTGGATATGCAGGCAGCCAAATTGGGTGAAGCCGAAAGGGCAATATTTTGTGCAGGCTCAAAATGGGCAATGCAGAGAATGGAAAGGCAGTTATCGGTGGCGGAATTGATCGCTTTTCGCAGCTGCCTGGTAAAGAGCTTTCTTACTGATTCATTTTTTTACATAGAGGCATAATGTTCCACGTGAAACATTGAGGGTTATTATGAATAAATCAGAGCTTTTAGGTGGTGTTATATTTTTGGCCGGTGTTGTTTATTTGCTGTGCGTTTCGGTGGCGGTTTTTCAAATAGCTATGGCCTGGATAATTGAAAACTTTGAATTTTATACCAGCGTTTTCTATCCGCTGAATTGGCACATTAGTTTGCAGATCGGTGGCGGTGGTGTGTTTGTCTTTATCGCTATTCTTTTTTTAATCGGTGGTTTAAATGATGCCAAGTAACTTAGAGGAAAAACTTTTTTTCCAGCTAACTATTGCAGGGCTGCCGGAACCAGTAAAAGAGCATGTTTTTTTTGAGGGGAGAAGATGGAGGTTTGATTTTTGCTGGCCTGATTTGATGATTGCAGTTGAGTGTGAAGGGATTATATATAACCATTACCGGCCCGGTGTGAGAGTAGGCGGCAGGCAGGCAGGCAAGACAAGCCAAATAAAAAAGAGCAGACATCAGACAGCTGCCGGATATAGCAAAGACTGTGAGAAGTACAACGCAGCTGCAGAAGATGGATGGTTAGTGTTGAGGTATACACAGAAGCACATTAATAGCGGTGAAGCACTGCAGCAGATCGAGCGAATAGTGCGCGCTAGACTATGCCAACAGTAGGTAGCAAGACAGAATGCGCAGCCCTTGGATGCCATAGAACCACATCAGAAAAGTATTGCAGCCTACACAAAGGCGAGGGCGCAAAGCGCAAGCGCAAGAGATCAGGCAGCGATTATCGCCCATACAAAACCCCAGCCTGGCGCGCTATGCGGGCCAAAATATTACAGCGTGATCCTATCTGCAAAGGCCCTGGCCTATACGGTGACGGATGCAGCAACCCTTCAAAACATGTTGACCACATAACCCCCTGGAAACAGGGAGGCGCTTTCCTAGACCCAAAGAATCTGCAGGGCTTATGCCACAGCTGCCACAGCAGAAAGACACAGCGCGGACAGTAAAAAAATAAAACCTTTAATCGAACCTGCCTGTAAATAATTCACAAAAGGGGTGGGGGGGGGTAAGATAGCTGGAAAGGCATGATTGATTCAG
>Ga0180438_10003901_pt1 | contig 22026 bp, 28 predicted proteins | sample SS_ome_12_FD_132455 | JGI IMG/M metagenome (GOLD analysis project Ga0180438, IMG submission 132455) | Hypersaline lake sediment archaeal communities from the Salton Sea, California, USA - SS_3_D_2 metaG | ecosystem: Environmental > Aquatic > Non-marine Saline and Alkaline > Hypersaline >...
CCGAGCCCTGGTCCCGTGTCTTGTGTGGGAGTGCGCTGCGGACCATGGCCTCACCGTTGGAGATGAGGCCGTTGACCATCGCCTGGCCGCCCTCCTTCAGCTGCCCATCCTGGAAGAGCTCGCGGAACTTCGGGAACTGCGCCTCGTACCGCTGGATCTCGCGGTCGGACACCTGGGCGCCCGACCGAGCCTTGACGTACTGTGTCAGGAGCTCCTGGCGGATCTGCTGGAATCGGGTGTAGTACCCAGCACCGTACCCGGCGCCCTTCTTCGCACGCTCCCAGAATTCCGTCGCGACGTTACCTTCCACGCCGAGCGCCTGCATCTCATCGAGCACACCCAGGAAGTCCGTGAGGGACTCGAGGTACCCCTGGCGCTCCCGCGCCTTGTTGTACTCCGCGTCGGAGCCCCGCGCCCACAGGGCCGTGGTCGGGTCCTGGTATGCCCTCGGGGAAGTGGCGATGGCCGCCAGCCCGAGGGAGGGCTCGCCCGTCTCCGCGACGACGTCCTCGTAGATCTGTGCCTTGACGTCATCCATCTTGCTGTCCATGTTGATCTCGACGCCGCCACTTACAGGACCGCGCCCGACCTCGAACCACTCCTGCCCGTACGGGTCCCACTCTTCGTACACGAGGTACTCGCCATCGCGCCTTTGCCGCGTCTTCGGGGCAGCCTGCGCCGCCTTCATGCGCGCTAGCTCCCCGGTCTCGATCATCTGCATCAGCTGCAGGGCCGTGCTGGTGTCACCGAACTGCATAGCGATCTGGGCGATCTGCTGCACGTCGTCCGGGTTCGTGGGGTCCAGGCCCGCCATCGCGTGCGCCATCCCGGCGGCGCGCTCCTCGGCAGAGACGTTGGCCATCATCTGGGAGGCCGCCACCTCCTGGCCGCGCCCAGCGGCGTAGGCCGCCGGTAGTCTCCGACCGAGGTTGCCGAGCATCTGCCCCGCTTGCCCGAAGAATCCCGACTGCTGCCGGGGGTCGCGCAGGCCCTTGAAGGCCTGCATCGCGGCGCCACCGACGGCGCCGCCGGCACCCCGCGCGAGGGCCGCCACGTCGGGCATCTCGAGGCCGCCCTGGCCTTCTGGGTTGCGACCGCGCACCACATTGGTGAGGTGCCTCGGCTGCGGGTTGTTGGGGTCGTAGTCATCGTAGGCCATTAGAATCCCCCGAATCTTCGTCTCAGTCTTGCGAGCTCCTCTTCGCTGATTTGCCCACCAGTGAAGAAGGAGGGGTCAACGGGGAGCGCCCCGAGGCCGCCGGCGCCCGGCTGTACTTCGGCGTGTTGAATCGTCGGAGGTGGCGCTGCACTGTACCCGCTGCCGCCTTGGTGCCCGCTCTGCATCATCGACAGGCCCTTCTCGAGCAGTTGACGCTTGTCGATATTACCGGCCTCGTCCATGACGCCGAATCGCTGCCCTAGGCTCTGAAGGGCGCCGCCGCCGTCGGTCGGGGCGTTGAGGGCCTCCCCGCGCATGTTGTACGTGGGCTTGAACTTCCCCATGAACTCAGAAGCGAAGTCCCCGCCGGTGTTGGCGGGGGCCTCCGAGAAGGACTTCACGTACTGGCCGGGGTTTGCTCCATCGAACCAGGACCCGACTGTTTCGGGAACGGCCTGTGCAGCCTCCACGACACCTTCTCCTACGGCCGTGCCCGCCTCCCCAATGGCTTCGCCGGCGGCCAAGGCCCCCTTGCCAACTGTCTTTGCGGCAACAGTCGCACCCTTCGCAACACCCTTCCCGGCGGCAATGGCCACCTTCCCCAGTGCTGCACCTACCCCTGCTAGAAACGCCATGGTGTACCTCTACGCCGTGTTGCCGCCGCCCATGCCGGGCACGGACGGGCTGAGTAGACCACCAACCATCGACAGAGCAGCTCCGCCCCAATCGAAGGGGGTTTCCTGTGTCGTCTTCCTGTAGGCCGCTAGCGGGTTCGAGGTCAGAGCCTGGTTGAACATGGCCAGCTGCTGCTGGGGCCACATATACTGCCGCACTGCCTCCTGCTGCTGCGCCCCGACGTCCGCCTCCCTCATGCGACCGAGGTCCATCATGCGACCCGCGCCGGCGTACTGCAGCTGCTCCATCTGCGGGGCGTACCCGAGCGACTGCATCATGCGCCCGCGCTCCATCTGGTAATTCTGCCCATACAGGCCCATGGCGGTGCGCGTAGCCGCGTCGCCCAAGGCCTGCTGCGTCACTCCCGAGCGGAGGCGCCCGCCCTGGTTGAAACCCCCGATGATGCCGCTCTGCGCAGCGCGGACCCCCTGCTGCACGTTGTAGTCCAGGTAGGGGTTGCCGAACAGGTAGTCACCGCGCTGTGTCGCTTCGTAGTTGCGGAGGGCCGACTGCTCCACGCCGGCGCCACCAGACGCCGTCTGGTAGGCCCGATCCATGCCCTGCTGCCTGTAGGGGTCGACCCCGGCGTACATGCTGGGCAGCGGTCCCTGGTTCTGGAAGATGTCGACCGCCCGGTTGATCCCCATTCCGCCCGGGGCACCCAGGGCCGGATGAATCTCTGTCTCAGCCGCTGTTCTCTTCGTTCCCATCGTTGAGGTCCTCGATGTAGATGCGCCCGATCTCCTTGGCGCCGGGGATGAACTTCTTCCACCCAGCGCGCCCAGCAACCTCGATCTGCTCGAAGCCGAGGGCTCGCGCAACATGCTTGAATGCGGGCCAGAGGTGCGCCCACTTCTCGATCTCGTCGCCCCCAGCCATAGTCAGGCTGAAGACCTTCTTCTTGGGGTAGTTGAAGCACTCGCTCCCGACGGCCCCGTAGATGTCCTGCGTCTCCGGGTTCCAGATGAGGTGTACCAGCATCTGCCCCTTCGCCACGTTATCCCTCACGTCCTCTATGGTCTGACGACCGGCTGCGAACACGCACGCCTTCTCGAAGAACTTCTCGAGGATGGGCCACATCCCAATTGCCTGATCCGGCATCAGGTTCGTCAGCTTGATGTCGTGGTCTACCTTGTCCATGTCGATCTTCATCCCAAAGCCCTCCACCTTGAGTCGGTTGTGTCGTACCACAGGATTATGTGCTCGTCCTGGGCGAGCGACACGTTCCCTCCTGTGCCCGTGATGATTCTATTCTCCGCATCCGAGCTGGCGTCCTGGTTGTTCAGGGTCAGGTTTGGAGACCCTACGTTGACCAGCATCAGCAGCGCCCCGGGTCGGCCACTGGAAACAATCCCGGTCACCGCGTAGGGGTTGGTGTCGCAGGAAAGTCGCGCAATTGTGTAGTCCCCCAAGTCCCAATTGTTCACATTCCCAGTAAGGGCGTCCGGCGTGTACGCCTCCCCCCTCAGTCCTACGAAGGCCTCCGCCCCGGACCTATGTAGGCACGTGCGGGCGTACTGAGCGATGATCCGGCGGTGCTCCCTCTCATCTGCGTGCACCACCGTGGGCTTCTGCGGGGCCTCGTACTTAGCCACTACCGCCTGCCCTCCTGGGAGACTTCGAGTTCCAATCCGGTGACGCGCTCGATGCCCGCGTACACACGCAGCCACACTGACCCGTACCGACCACCGCGACGCACGGGGCAGGTGCCGTAGGCGTTCATGCTCGTGTAACTCGAGAAGGACGGGCGGTTGTCGGACAACTGGTTCCGGAAGTTGACGCCCAGCTGGATGCTGCCCTCGACGTCGTCCGTCTCATTGAAGTGCGGTCGCCCATACCGGACGAAGTACCGCCTGGAGGGGGAAGGCCCAACCAGGTCGTGGGTGTAGATCAGTCCGATCTTCCTGTTGCTATTGTCCGGATCCTCCCAGGTCCTAATGCGCCGGTCGGCGTGCCTGAAAAAGGAGATGACCTCCTCGTCCGACGCCGTCAAGGTGTCCAGGTTCGTTGACGCCAGGTCCACGTCCATGTCGTATGTGGCATACGGGGCGTCGTCAAGACTCAGCCCGTACGGGGACAGGCGAACGAGCCAGTCGACGTTCTCCTGCAGGGTCCACCACTGGTTAAGCTCGTAGTTGTACCCGAGCAGAAGACTTGGGTAACTGACAGTGGTCGGTGTAGCCCACAGGATAGACTTCCACCTGGGGGCGTGTGCCCGGGACATGAGGTGTCGCAGGTTCAGGTCGATCTTGCCGTCCCACCACTCGTCGATCTTCTCGTACCCGATGGGCACCACATTGAACCCGTCGCACATCATCCACCCCTGGCGGCTGGGGAAGTACACCTTGTTTCCGACAGAGATCGCACTGCCCACGATGTGGCTGCCCCGAAGAGGATCGAGCAGGCGGAAGGTAAAGATGTTCGGCGCCCCCACGTAGTCCATGCGCCACACCTGACGCTCGCGCAGGACGATGATGCTGTCTGCGGTGGGTACGATGTTGGTGACGGCCCCACCGTCCCCCTCGAGCTCCTGGTAGTCGCTCTGCTTCTCGGCGGCCTCGGCGGTCGCTACGGTGGGCCAGTCGCTGGGGTCCCCCAGAGCCGACCAGTGGAGACCACCCGTGAGGGTCCCGATCGCGGCGTTGTTGCCCCTCCCGACTATGTCCCCGAGGATGAGGAAGTTCTCCGCGACCGCCATCACCCGGGCGTCCGAGCAGTCTGCACTCAGGTCAGCGCACGTAGTAGAGTCCCACACCTGCACGTGGTCGCTGTGGTTCGCGGCGTAGACCTTGTCCTCGTACTGCGCGAACTCCCACCGGTCGTTGTCCGCATCGAAGGTGTACGACGGGGACGCCCTGGATATGTCTGACCACGATGTTCCAGTAGCGACGTAGAGAGCATCGGTGGTCCCACGGATCAGAAACTTCGTGCCGTCCTGCAGCTGACCCGTTAACGCCCCGCGAGTTACGCCGGTGGGCTGATCGTAGTCCGTATTGATGGACCCGCGGATGGTGTCGAATCCGCCCTTCCTCGGTACAAGGTTGAGGAGGTTGTAGAGGTTGGGTCCACTCACCGCAGGAGCGTCGGGGGCGAACTCTCCAAAGGTGATGAGCATTAGAACCTCCGGAAGTTAGACTCGATGGCGCCGGATCCGCCGGGCAACTGCCTGGCACCGGGCCGGTACCTGGAGCGCATGTCTTGGCCCTGGAGCTCGTGGATGGCGTTGTTCACCATCGTCTGCCACAGTGGGATGCGCTCATCATTGTGCAGGTACGACTCCGCCTGGAGCAGCGCCCCGAACAGGTACAGGTCGGGTGCGATCTCCAGCAGGAAGTTGCTGGTGTTGCTGTCCGACAGCACTTCGAGCCTCTCCAGGTACTGGATTGTGTACGTGTACCCGGTGCCGCTGTCGGGTGTCGGACCCACGTAGATAGTGCTACCCACGATGGTGTAGTACCTCGGAAACCCCGACACGGTCTGGTGCGCCGCCCCGAAGAAGGAGCTCGGGTCCTGGTAGGTCATCTCCTGCACAGGCACGCCGCTGTCCATCGTGAACCGGATCATCTCCAGCCAGTCATTCGGTATGGTGATGGTGTTGGTAGTCAGCGTCCCAGTCATCACATTCTGCATCTGCCGCAGGGACAGGCGACGGTTGAAGGTCGCCTCCGCCAGGCCGATGAGGTCATCCGTGCGCGCACTGACGTCGTCCTGCGCCAGCCACTCCTCGATGGCGGTCTTCAGTTCAGAGTAACTCGTGATCGGCACAGTGTGCTCTCCTATTACAAACGGCGGGTGGCCGGGGCGCCCTCCGACCGGCACACTACAGGTTTCCCTTGGCGGTGCGTAGCTTCAGGTAGTCCCTGTCGTTCAACTTCTTCATCAGCTTCGCCTTGTCTTCCTCGTTGAACCGGTAGAAGTCGATGCCCTCCTCCAGGCGCCACTGCTCGAGGAGCCACAGTGGGATGCTCGCCACCTTCGTCCACCCGTCCGGTCCGTTCCGGTTGAAGGGCCCGTCGACGGTCGCGTTGTACTCCTTCTCGTTCTGTTCCAGGCACTCGTTGATGTTAGGCTGCCAGGATCGGGTGACGATCTTGTGCTCAGTCATGTCGAGGCCGATCTGCCGCTTGATCGGCGAACCCGGGAACGTGAAGTCCTCCCACTTGGACACACCCATCAGATGGACCTCCACAGCTCTGCGAACGAGCTCGTCAGGCTGCCGCTCGACGGGCTGAACTTGATGTACAGCGGCAGTGGTCCTCCTAGTTTTTCTGCCGAATTCCCAGCGCCCGTGTATATGTACTGCAACCCATACACCTTGAACCAGGTTGCTCCGTCGTATGACCCGTAGACGTCCACAACAGTAACTCCGGGCACCTCGAAGTAGGCCGTGTACCCGTCGTACTCGTGAGCCTGTAGTACAGCTGTATCATTTCCTGTGGACACAGCCCCCAGTGTTCGTACGTTGCCGTGTCTCTTCTTGAACGGCATCAGATGCTCCTCCATAGACTAACCTTGATGCTGGATACAGGCCCGGTGCCACTGACAGCAAACCGGCACAGAGCGGGCACCGGCGCTGTGATGCGGTACGCCCAGTTACCAGCCCCGGTGACTGTAAGAGTCTGGTAGTCGAACCACGTGCTGCCTCCGTCTGGCGAACTTTGTAGTTTCACTGTTGCCGCAGCGTCGGCGGCGATGTACGCCACGAGGGCGTCGGCTTCTGCTGCGCTGAAAGAAGGAGAGTTATTCCCGGTAGTGATACTTGCTTCACTTACCGAACGGGTGTTGTGACGTGATTTTATGGGCATGAGAATCCTTTGCGAGATGAACGGGGGAGAGGCCCTCCGAGGCCCCTCCCCAACTCATCAGCTGTTGTTGAGATCGGCGATGATCCCGTGTGCAGCCTCGTTGCAGACCTCCAGGGTCCACTCGACCAGCATCTGCCTGCGAATCGAGTCACCCGTCTTCGCGAGGTCATACTGCTGCCAGGGCCGCAGGTACGCGATCTTCGCGTACTCCGGATCGATCACGAACACGTTCATGTCCACAGCACTGACGGTGGACTCGCGGATGTGCCGCGAAGGCACGACCCTGAGCTCACCGAAGTTGGACACGTACAGGTCCGCCGTCGCGATGATCGTGCGACCGCTCGCGTCGGTGCGCCGTGCGCCCACCCCGTCGAAGGACGACAGGTTGGCCTTCTGATATCCTCCGAGGAGGATCACAGAGGGCTTGGCGCCGTTGCCCCAGGCGGACTGAATGACGCCGTCCAGGGACGTCTGCGCGAAGGCACGCTCTGTGCCATCCACGCGGACCGTAGTCACGCCCGAGGAGAAGCCACCACCGCTGGAGTCCGTCGCCTCGTCGACGTTGCTCGTGAGCCACGTCTCCAAGGATCCAGACTTCCGCGCGAGGGTAGATGTACCCGCAAGCGAAGCCACGTTGACGCCCGTGCACGCTGCGTCCACGTCCGTCTTGAGCTCGCGCGCGGCCTTCGCCGCTGCGTACGCGAGCGAGCTGTCGCGACCGTACTTCTCGGTCACCTCCAGCGTACCCGAGACCCCGAAGATCTTCGTCGAGATCTGGGTGTAGTTGCCGACGAGGGTAGTCGCCGTCTGGGCTTCGAGGACTGCCTCGTTCCCTTCGATCGCGGCATTCGTTCCGTCGGGCGCCGCGAGGACGTCCGTCTGCCACTGATGGAAACGCTGCGTAGCATCCGCGGACCCCACCATGCTCACGAACGGAGTTTCCGTCGGCGAGATGTTGTGAATGAGGTCGGAGATGTCGTACTTGATCCCCTCAGCGGCGTACCCGTCGTACAGGTCTGTCGGCTGTGCCATTTTACCAGTTCCTAGCGGCCCCTTCTCAGTCGTTCACGCTCTTGAAACGCCTTAGCGAGATCATCAAGCGTGCCGCTCTTTCGAGCCGCCGTCATGGCCTTCTCGTATTCCTCGGTCCTCGTTTGTCGGGCGTCGACGTGTTGTCCCGGACGTACGACCTTGGGCGTCTTGGCCAGTTTGCGTGCGACCTTCGGTGCTACCTTCCTGGTCGCGTTGTCGTGCTGCATCGCCTTGTGGGCGAGCAGAACAGCGCGATGGTCGTAGACCTGATCCCACATCTCCGGAGGGAGACCACCCCCCTCTGGAGAAGTCACCCACTTGGTAAGCTCCGAGTAGGTGTCGTCGAAATTCTCTTTGAATGCTTCGTTGGACGACTCGAGGGCCGCCCTCTCCCGCATCACGATCTCGTAACGCTGCTGCTGATACAGGGCCTCCTGCTGTGCCCGCGCCGCGTTCTCCAATTCCTTCTTCCGCTGGAGGTCGAGCAACTTCGCGCTGTACTCCGCCGGGTCCTCCGCCCGCAGCTTGTCCAGGTCGATGCTCTCCTCCGCGGCCTTGAGCTCCCGCTGCAGTTGCTCAGTGAGCTCGTGCAGTTGTGCGCCGGCCTGGGCGTGCTGCGCCATCAGTGCCTGCTTCTCCTGCTCGAGTGCCTTCCTCTGCTCCGCGAGCTCCTGCGTCTTCCGCGTGTAGTCCGCCTGCCGGAGGCTGCCCTTTACGAGCTCCTCCAGTGGGACCTGAGTGCCGTCGCCCATGTCGACCATCTCGACGGCCTCTCCGCCCTCGACCTCTGCCGGCGGACCTTCCTCAGTTTCCTCCGCGCCCTCCTCCTCAGTCTCCTCACTGCCCTCCCCCTCGGGCTCTCCAGCGGCCTCCACCACCTCATCCTCGGGTGATACGACCTCATCCTTGGGTGCTTCCTCCGCCGCCGCGGCCTCCCTCACTGCCTCGGGCGGCACGTGCTTCTGATCTTCGCTGCCGAGCGGGATCGATCCCCTCTCGTACAGGGCCTTCGCGAGCTCATCCAACCCCGTCACGGGGCTGTGTCCCCTCTGCTCGAACCCTGCCGGGTCTACTTCCTTCGCCATGTCTTACTGTCCTTTGGTGTCCGGAGGGTCCTGCTCCTGCTCGTCCCACTTGGCACGAGCCGCAGCAGCCTCTTGGGTGTACCTCTTCGCTTCATCGTATCCGCTGCGTTCGGCGGAGATCAGGTCGGCGCGCTGCCGCATCACGTTCTCCGCGTACTTGCCCTCCTCCAGGAAGGCGCGCAGGATGCCGGAGAACCTTTCCTTCGCCAGCCAATCCCGATGCGCCAACCACGCGGCCTCTGGTGAGGTCGCCTCCTTGAATGAATTGAGTGCCATCTCCCCGACGAGCTCCACGGCCGAGGCCAGGGTCTCGTCCTGCAGCAGGCGCCGAGCGCCGTCTGCGCGCTTCAGCACCTTCTCCGCGGTCTTCTTCCGTCTCCACGGAATGTTCATCGCGCCCCTCCGCTGGCGGCCTTGTTGATGTCGAACTGCTTGCTGTCGTACTCGATCTTCTTACCCTCGACCTCGAGCTTCTTCATCTCACGCTCGTGCTCGAGCTCCTTCGCCTTGGCGTCGATCTGCGCCTTGTACCTGTCGACCTCCACCTTCTGCCGCTGCACCTCGATCTTCATGGCCTCAATCTGAACCTGCTTCTCGAGGGCTACCTCCGCCGGGTCGGGCGGGGGAGGCGGGAGTTCAGTCGCTGCGGGGTCGAGCACGAACTTGGTCGCGTCCTTGAACCCCATGGCCTCGACGGTCTCCGCGAAGGTGTTGAATGCGTGGTCCGGGCCAACCATGCCGGGGAACGCCCCACCGATGACCTGCTGCATCTGCCCCACAGCCTGAAGGTTGGCCACCTTCTCCATGCGGGAGCCGTGGCCGAGCCCGACGGTGATCTGCACGTCCCAATTGTCCTTCCAGGAGGAGGGGTCCACCTGCACCCAGTCGCCGCGGAGTCGAACCGTCATCTTCTGGGTCGGGTTCTTCAGGTAGGTCTTGTAGATGAGGCGGAAGATGTCCTTCACGCCGGTGTCCGCGAAGATGCGGGCGTACAGCCCGACACGCTGCGCGGCGGCGGATGTTTGGATCATCGCACCATACACGTGCTTGCTGATTGCCTCCGGCTGGATGCCCATGCTCTCCGGACTCAGCCCGGTGCGGCGCTCCTTCATCGCGCTGTGCACGTCGAAGGCAGGCAGGATGTCCTTGGCATTGCTGGAACGCTCCAGAGGGCGGAGCGCTCCAGGCTTGAACTCCTCCACGTACGAGCCGGGCGACGTCGAAACCAACTGGTTCAGGTTGACCATCGGAGTCGAGTTCTCGCCCTCACCCTCTGACAGGACGATGTAGGACGGGTCCACCGCGAGGTAGTTCGCGTCCAGGAACTGGCGCCACAGTGTGGTGTTGATGTTCTGAATGTCTGCCGTGATGTCCGCCAGGCCCAGCCCGTAGAAGCGGTGCGGGATCGGTATCGGGGTCACCGCCGCGAAGGGGTGGCCGTCGCAGGGCTCCGAGTGCAGCAGCTGCTGCCCGTAGTCTCCAGCCACCAGGGCCTTCCACCACTCGCTGACGCCATCCCCATCACGATCCGCGAGAATGTAACACTCGCTTACGACAACGATCTTTTCGGTGTCGGTACGGTGACTGAACAGTAGAGGGTTGCCGTCGTCCTGGCTGGCTCGGATAATGGCGTCCTGGTCGGAAGTGAAGACGGAGTTGGCGGAGGGCAGTCGTCGTGCGGTGGAGGGGTCTACTCCGATCTCGATGAGCTCCGAAACGGTTGTACGGACCCGATGTCCGACGAAGCGACAGGTACGGTGTGAAAGCCCCCGCGCGTCCCGGTTGATGATGAACTCCTCGGGCGGGATGTTCTCCAGCCGGATACGACCCTGCGGCAGGCGTCGCAGGACCACATCATAGAACACCTGCGTGGGGTCGAACTCAGTTCCAGCTCCAGCTGGGTCCAGCTCTGTTTGTTCCCCGCCCTCACCGGGTACCCAAGGAGTCGCCTCAAGCAGTTCAAGGTCCGAGTTACTGAGTAGAACGTCGAGCTCTTGAAACGTCTTGCCATCGTAAGTCTCCCGTGTGGCCACGCCTCCCTCATCCCAGAACACCTTCAGGATGCCGTTCTTCTGGATCAGTGCGTCCTTGAAGAATGTGTAGAGGGCCATAAACCCATCTTCACTCCGCAGCACGTAGTTCGCGACCGCCGTTGCCTGGGCCGCCGCCTCCTCATCCTCCGGGCCCTCGGGAATGTATCGACCAATCTCGCTGCCGGCCGTGAAGATCTCCATGAGCGGGGGCATGAGCATCTCGACCTGCTCGAAGGTGTCTCGGCAGATCACCTGCGAACGACCCTCGCGCTCGTCACCTCGCGTGTTGCCGAAGTACTCGTTGAGGTTCATCCGGCGTGCTTCGGCCAGGCGCGTGCCGGCCCACCCCAGGGCCGAGTCGATCTCCTTCCGGATCAGTCCCAGGAAGTCGCGGTCGCTCTTCATGGGGGCCTCTTCCCCGGGCTCCTGCTTCATCAGCGGGGGAGGGTTGCTGCCGAAGTCTGCCAGTTGCTCGCCCATGTCCTCTCCTACACCACCCAACTTGTCGGTACGGGCGGTCGTTCAACCTTCACTGGCGCGCGGCCAGCTAGTCCTACAGCCATGTATCGGAAGGAGTCCGCCCCGTGGCTGGCCCAGTCATGCACCGGCTGCGACTTGATCTCCCCGGTCTTCGTGGAGATGACCCTGCGGTAGTTACGCAGTGCAGCGACGCCGTCCTTAGTTGTTGCCTCGTTGAAGCGTGTCTTCGGCAGTAGCCGGCGCACGCGGTCGATGCCCTCATTGAGCTCGCTGCCCAATCGCACCTTCAGTCTCTCGTTGATGCGGAAGTTGATCCCCAACTTGCGAGCGATAGCCTCCCGCGTGTTGCCGTCGGACCCGAACTCCCTCTGCGCCATGTCCGGGGGCGCGTGGTGAGTGCTGAAGTGGTACCCGCGATCCTGCAGTACCTTCGCGTAGTACTGGATCCCCTGGTCCACATCCTCGAAGTAGTCAATCATCGTGAGCCAGGGCCCCTGCCACTGTGCGAACCAGATCGCGGTGCTGTCCCGCACCCCGATGTCCCAGGAGGTAATCACTGGGGCGTTGGCGTCCCATGGGAACTCGCCGATGCGATACTCGTCCTGCGCAGCCTTCATCTCCTTCGCGTAGTAAGCCCCCTCGACGATGTCGGGGAACTCGCCCAGTACACGGCTCTTCCACGCCTCACTCTCGTGACCCCAGATGGCCAGGCGCTCAGCCACCCAGATGGGGCTGATAAGGTGGTCGTTGGGCATCTCCGACCCGTTTACCTTCTCCTCCCAGGTACCGTTGACCATGTCCTGCTCAGTGATGCCGAAGTGCGTGAAGTTGGGCGTGTCGAAGGAGCTGATGTGGATCGTGTTGACCATGGGGCTGCTGCATGAAGACTCGAAGGATCCGCCGGCGAGGACGGGGTTCCCAATCTCCAACTTCCGCGCGTGTCCGCCCGACAGGATGGAGTCGATCTGATTAGACAAGGCCGCGCTGATGCCGGCGGCCTCATCGACCACCACCAGGATGTGTGGGGCGTGGAATCCCTGGAAGCGGTTCGGGTCGTAGTCCGGGGCGGTGAATCCCCAGGCCCACCAGTTCTCGTCGATCTCGATCCGCTGCACCGTGGGGTACCCACCGAGCTCGACCTTGGCCCTCGACCTGGCCTGGTGGATCTCCCCCCACAGAATGCCGCGGATCTGCCGATCCGTCGGGGCGGTGGTGATGACCTTCGCCCCAGGGAAGGAGTACAGGAACCACAGCACAATGCGGGCAGCCACCCACGACTTCCCGCTGGAGTGACAGGAGGGCACGGCGGTCGCGCGGTTATCCCGCACCGACTCCATGATCCGTACCTGTGTACCCCACGGCTCGCAGCCGAGGATCTCCCGGCAGAAGAACTCCGGGTCCTCCTGGCAGCGTGTCGCTAGCGCGATGTTGGCCTGCGCCTTATCCATCTACTCCCCTAGCTTGGGCTCCTCGAAGGACAGGTTCTCGATCACGTCCGCATCCTCCGGCTCGAGCTCGCCCCGAACCGGGGCCGCCCGGAACTTCGCGAGGTGCTCCGCGTTCCTGCTCTTCACGTCCTCCTGGCGCCGGTCTTCCTTCCTCGAGTTCGCCTTCAGTCTCCGCTGCGCGGAGGCTCCGGGCTTCGGTACCTGCCGGCGCTTCTTCTCCGGCATGAGCCCGGCTGTGCGGAGGGCCTGGGAGATCAGGTGGAATCGGTAGATCGCCTCCCCAGGGCCGGTGACAATCTTGACGATGTCTTCCAGCCTCAGCTTCGCCTTGGCCATCACTTGCTCCTCTTCTTCTTGTAGCTCTTGCGCTTCTCGAGGATCCGCTCTACGGCCTCCTTCGCCGAGGGCGCCTTGCTGGGCTTCTTGGACTTCCCTCGGACAGTCGTGCCCTTCTTCTTGGCCATGACTACCTCCGACTCGGGTCGCGCTGCCTCTGCCCGCCGAGCTGCTTGGGCATCTTCGAGGTCGGGATGTCCAGCTTGGTGTGGGTGATGGGGCGAACCTTCTGGTCCTTCGGCATCTTCGCCTGGGCGTCCGGAGTCTTCCGAACTTCGCCCCCGTTGGGGTGCGGCTGATGCTGTGCACCGCCGCCTCGGGGGTGTCGAACCTCGACCTTCTTCCCCTTGTGCACACTTGCCATTCGTGCCATGTTGTACTCCTTGGCTTTACAGGCCCTTTAGAAGGGCGTAATCCTCTTCCAGCTTGGCGTCGACCAGGTCCCTCTTCTCGATAAGGGAAGCCCTCTTCTCCACCAACTTGTCGTACTCCGCAACGATTTCCTGGATCTTCTCCGTCAAGTACGCGCGGGTCGTAAGGTTGTCCGCCATACGCTCGATGGCGTCGCGTTCTTCCTTCGTCACAGGTTCGGCCCCTCCTCTTCCCCGGCCACCGACAACGCCACGCCCAGGCCAATGGCCGGGAGGAACACTGCCGGGAGTAGCTCACCACTCTCAAGCGCGCGCCGCAGCCCGTCGAAGCCGGACTCGGCGAAGATCTTTCGGAAGTTCTGGAGTGCCAGGTTGGGGTCGAACCCCGGGATGTTGTCAGCCGCCAGCCTGGCGTCCCGAGTCATCCTCGAGAGGACCGCCTGCCGGATCTTCGGATCGGCCTCCATCCTGCGCGCGACCAGAGGAGCGTCGGCCCCCGACATGATCTCGAGGAGCTTCCGCGTGACGGCCCCGCCGCCCTCCGCCCACTCGTCGCTGAAGTCCTGGTAGATGCTGTCGTGCTTGGCCCGGCGCAGGGCCCGCAGCGGTATGCCGGCGTCCTCGAGGGCGCCGCGGATTGCGGTCTCCGTGGCCTTGGCCACCGGCCCGTCGAACTGCGCGATGGCTCGAGCGCCCGTGTTGGAGACCCACTCGAGGCCGCCCCGCGCCCTGCCGACCTCCGTCTCGAAGGTCCGCATCTCACCTGGCGTCAGGGCCCGGTCCGTGAGGGCCTCGACCCCTTGCATCTCGCTGGCTTTAACACCGGGCAAACCCTCCGGCATAGTATAGTGTCCGGCCCCGGACTCCTGCCCGTCGACCACCGCCCGGAAGGCCTCCACCTTCTCGAGGGCAGCCCTCTCACTGTCACCCATCCGGCGCGGGTCCGTGCGGAACCCGACCAGCGTCTCGCTGAACTCACCCGGCGCCTGCGCCCCCTGGTAGGTGCCCACCATCGGGCCGCCCTTCACCTGAAGGTTGAGGCCTGCGCCCTCCGCGGCGATGTCGCGCCACTCCTGGACCCAGGGGTCCGCGGCCTCGGCGTACCTGCGCTGCTCGTCGAAGCTGGAGGCCCGCACACCCGGCATGTGTGCGCTGGCGGCGCCGGGTGTCGACTCCATGGTGCTGCGGAATGTGTGCTTCGGGAAGTAGTCCGGGTAGGACTTGGCGGCCTCCGCCAGTGCGGTCTGGAGTGTGAACCCCTTTCGTGTATCCAGGATCTCCCGTCCCTTGATCGCTACCCAGGCCGCCGCCTGGATCTCCGACCCCGTCCAGTCCGTGCGGCCACCGAGGGCCCGGTCGTTGGCCCGCTCCACCGCCAGCATCGTCTCCGCATCCATGAAGGTGTGGGAGCCCTGCGTCGGTACACCGTCGCCCCCGAGAGCGCGGTGCATCCACACGTCGTTGGCAGGCAGCAGGCCCTTATCCCCCGGCGTGATGTTGGCCGTGTAGGGGTCGATCTTCGGGCCGCCGCTGATGCGCCCGCTGCCGGCGGCCTCCTCCTGGAACTGGGCCCCAACCCGCCTGAAGACCTTGCCGGGCGTGTCCCCCACCTGGGCGGCGTTGTGCGCCCCCAGCATCATGTCGAAGTTGGTCTCGGGCGTGCGGTTTATGGACGTGCCCCCGAGCTCGCGCCCGGCCCGTAGCTCCTCCGCCCGCCCGTTGGTGATGAGGCGGATGCCGTCCTGCGTGTTCATGTACCAGGTCTCGCCGCCGGCCTTCACCCCCTCGTCCACCAGGTCGTCGAGGTGCCACCGCATCCTCACCAGGTCCTCGGGGGCCTTGAGCCACTGGGCCCCGACGTAAGACCCGTCGGGCGTCCGCTTGATGTGTCGGCCGGAGTTGGCCAGGCGAATGGCCTCGGACTGGTTCTTGGCGGACCGAATGTCCACCCGGGACCCGAGAGACAATTGGCTACCCACGAGCTCGTCCGGCTCGATGAGGGGCTGCGTCTTGGAGGCCATGATGTCGGAGCTCAGCCTGGCGGCGCGGCCCGGGGGCCTCGAGGCCATGCGCCGTCCGCCGCCTCGCACCGCGCGAATACCCATCGGGAGTGCGGCCGCCGCAGCCAGCCCGCCCTTCACCTCACCGGCTGTGCCGGGGGCGAGGAGGGAGATGGCGCCTCGGACCCAGGACGGGACCCCGGCCTCCTTCGCGTGCTCGTGCGCCTCCCGCACCGCGGCGTCGGCATCGTCCCCGTACGGGAGCTCGGAGAGGGAGTCACCGAAGGCCTCACCGAAGCTCTTGCCCTCGAGGATCATGCGTGGGGGCGTAGCCGCCAACGCACCCATGTAGTGGTGGGACCCGAGCGTCTCGGCACCGAGCAGCCGAGCGGCGGCCTTCACCTTCTCGGCGCCAGTCGACCCCTCGTACTTCAGCTGCTCCCATGCGGAGCGCGTGACCTCAGCCATCAGCGCACCCCCTTCTGGAGCTTGTCGATCTCGATGAGCTCATCCCCAAACATGACAATATTCCGTGTCAGGGGCTTGTCCCCAAGATGAACTCCCTCCTTCTCGAGCCGACGTGCAACGCGGAGGAGTGCCTCCTTATGACCAACATCTGAACCGAGGCTGTCCGCCGTCTCTACGAGTTTCTGAGAGGCTGCCTGCTCAGCAAATTCCTTGAACCGATTCACTGTACGTCGCATTTCCTCAATGTACGGAGACAGACCGCCGGCAACACGCGCGCCCTCCACCACGTCAATCTCCGTCTGCCCGCGCGGTCGGAACAGCTCACCCTTGCCGGTGAGCAGCGCCTGTGGACGCGGGCCCTTGCTGGCGGGGCGCGACATCTGGTCCAGGAACCGCAGCCCGGGGATGCCCGCCTCCTGGAGGGCCTGGACCGCTGCCTCCTCGGAGCCGTAGATGTTCTGGAGCTTCCGGTACACAGTCTCTCCGGAGTTCAAACCCGATGCTCCCTCGGCACGGTGCATCAGGTGCGCGGCGTCCCCCTCACCGAGCGCCACCTTCAGCCGATGAGATGCCTCCGGCGCAGCCCACTGGGGATTCCCGAGGCGGAACCCACCGGGCCCAAACGCATCACTGGGTGTTTTGCCGAGGCTGCCACTCGAATACCGAGCGAGCTCACTCAGCAACGTCGACAGACCCTCGTCCCCCCGCTCCCTGTACTTCCGCATGCGCCCCGGCTCAATGAGAGACCACGGGTCGACGCCCTGCTCGCGAAGGACCTTGATAATGTCGTTCCCTACACCCTTCGGTGTGTCGGACCCAATGAGCTTCTCGAGCGCTGCCTTCACCTTGGGCGGCTGTTCGTCGAAGGGGAGGTCCCAGTCAAGCAGGTCCTCGTGGTCGACGTCCAGGGTCACCTCGTAGAGGCCGCCCTCGGGCTTGGTCGGCTTGTACTCGGGGACGTCACCCCGCTCCAGAGCATCGGCCGCGGCGTCCTGCCACCGTGCGTCTGCAAGCGCCCTCTCCCGGTCTGCCCATTCCGTCTTGCCCTCAGCCTCCGCGCGATATTGCGCCGCCGTCTCTCGGTACTGTTGCGCTACCTCGACGTCACTCTTCCTGTGTATCCTGTTCACACTGTACCGTCTGCGCGCTGCTGCGTGGACCGGATTGTCAGGGGAGTATGGTGCGTCTCCGACCTTGCCCGCGGAGGTCGTAGAGCGCCCCAGCCGCCGTGCGTAGTCCTTGGCGACCCCGGGTGCTTCGGCGAAGTACAGCCCCCGCCCGAAGGCCGCCGCCCCCTCGCCGCTGCCCAGCTTGTTGATGTCGAACTTCGAGAAGGTGTGGGGGCTGCCGTGGAATGCCTTGATCGCTGCCATGTCGGGCCCCGGTACCAGGACGTCGGCGCCCAGGATCGCCCAGGGGCTGACACCCTCCTGCGCAGCGCGGTCGACCGCCTGCTGGTAGATGTCCGTCACTGCCCTGCCGCCGGGCAGAGTGCGTGCGCCGTGCTCCATGCCCTCACCGAATGCGCCCAGTGCACCCCTGCCCCATTGGCCGGCGGCCTGAAGGAGGTTGTAGCTGTCCTCCCCGCGCTCGACAGCGGCGCGCCGGGCCATCTCCCGAGCCTCTCCCCAGGAAGGGAGGTTCGCAGCAGCTCGGGGGATCCCTTCCTTCAGGCCGCCGACGTACCATGGGGTCGCGAGTGAGGCGCCTGTGACCACGCCACCCAGGGCGCTGGCCCGCTCGGCCTGACCGCGCCACTCGTCGAGCAGCTGCTGCCACTCCTTGCGGCTGCGGAGCTCAGGCATCCGGCTCCTCCAGCGGGTCGACCAACGTCAGGATCACAGTGTAGGCCTCGAGGAGCTCCCGCCGGACGCCCTCGTGCTCGTCGGCTGCGTTGAGCAGTCGTGTGCAGAGGTCGTACAGGACCTCATTCTTGGGCTGGTGCCGGCGGATGTCGATCATGGCAGCACCTCCACATTCATCGCCTCCTTCACGGCGGCGTGCTGATCCTCCATGCCCGGTAGCTCCTTGTGGTACTCCCCCTTGACGATGTTCGTCGGCGCGTAACCGTACCGTGTCGGGTACTCGAGGGTGCCCCGCCTGTCGCCGGGCAGACCGCCGCGCGGGTCGTACCGCAGGATCTCCGACCAGTCGGGGATGTGGACGTCGATGCCTCGGGCCTGCGCGTGGCCGATCAGCCACTCGAGGTTGGGGCGCTGCGCCGCGTACTTCGAGCTCACCAGGTCGACGCCGGCGATAGTCATCTCGTCAAACTCCTCGAGGATCGCGAGCGCCACCATGTAGGCGATGGAGCACTGGAAGTAGTCCATCCCCAGCATGTCAGTGACCTCAGTCAGTGGGTACACACGATTGTGCGTCAGCCAGGGCTCGGGCTTCTGCGTGTAGACGGGGATGAACTCCGCCAGCGTCGCCAGCCGCTCCTTGAAGTTGCGCCGGTACTTCACCACCAGGTCCATGTCGTGCATCTCGAAGAGGCGCGTGGCGTTGGCCGTGTACTGCGGGTCGTGCGCCAGCACCCAGACGTCACCCTTCGCGAAGGGTACGACGGCGTCGGCGCTCGGGCCGAAGCCCACGATGGTCACTGCGTCACTCATCGCAGGTCACCTGCGGCAGCGCGCGGTCGAGGATCGACCCGGGCTCCGGAGCGCACTCCGAAGTGCAGCACACCGCCAACAGAAAGAGAACAGCAAAGACCCAGCCCCCCGGCTCGCTCATCGCTCCACCCTCTGACCATTCACGAAGCGGTAGCTCCGACCCAACTCAATCTGCTGCACTACACCCTCGAGGTGATCGTCCCCGAGCACAGAGCAGAATGGGCTGCCGCAGCAACCACATCCAGCGAGGTTGACGTCGTAGTGGCGCGCCACCCGATCCATCTCGAGCAGGGCCATGCTGACCCGTGCCCTCCACAATGTCGTCTGCCTAGGCATGTCCTACCTCCGTTGACACATTCATAGGTAGCACCGGGTCGCCGCACTTCGGGCATTGGCTCACCGGCGCATCGGTCTCGTCCATCTCCAACACATCCTGGTGATCCACCACCCAGGAGTGCCAGCAGTCAGTGCAAATGATCTGCGTGTGCCCACCGAGCTCGTCGTGGAGCATGATCTTCGTGCCTGGGTTCAAGGGCTCGAGGTCGACGACCATCGACTTGGGGCTCACTTCTTCCCCTCGAGCGCCTTCTTCGCGAGCTCGGCGAAGGTCTGCGCGTTGTCCTTGTCGTCGAGGACCTGCAGGGCCTTGACGTCGAAGGCGCCGCCGAGCAGGAACTTCAGCATGGCGACGTCCTCCTTCTCAAGGGCCAGCTTCAGCGCGACCTGTGCTAGGTCGTCGAAGTTCTCGAGGAGGACGAGCTTCGCCTTGGCGCGGAGCGTCGACCATTGGTTCTTGCCGGTGGGGTTGCGCACTTCGCCCGGCTGTATGGGCTTGAGGTTCGCTCTGCTTCTGGGGTTGTCCCCTGTGGGCATCTTTTCCTCTTCGTTGTGCGGTGACGGTGAACCCCAGGCCGAGGCATTTACGTGGATACCCTGCAACGGAGGGAACAGGAAGGCCACGTGTGGCCCCTCGACCTGGGGCTATTTCTTCCTCTTCTGCTCAGCCGGCGGGTACATGCCCTCGACCTGCTTCAGCAGCCTCCGTGTGTTGCGGTTCAGTACCTGCGGCGTGCGGCGCTTGGGCTGGCCATCCTTGGGCCAGGCCTTGCCCCGCTCACTGTGCTTCGGTGCCTTGGGCATCAGTATGCTCCCAGCGATCGGTGGTAGATCGAGTCCAGTACCTGCGATTGTATGCGAGTGAGGGTCCACTGCAGCTCTTCCTGCGACATGCGCCATACCGGCAGCGGGTTGTGATTGGGGTCGTACTGCCTCCGGTACAGGTCTCGGATGCCAGCCGTCTCGCCGGGGTTGTACTCTTCAACCCACAGGCGACGTGTGTAGCACTCCTGGCACTGGCAATAGCTACCCAGGAAGCGCCGCGCGTGGGTGCACCGGTATGTGCTGTACTGCCTCACCCCTACTCCTTCGCGACCTTGCCGGGGAGCGCCTTCGGCATGTTGTTGCCACGCTCGAGCCCGTCGCCGGTCTCCACGCTGCGGATGCCACCATCCCCATCGCCCGGGGAGCTCACCTTGGGGGTGCTCGCCTCCATGCGCTTCGGCATGCGGCCCTTGCGTGCGGTGGCCTTGGCCTGGATCTCCCTGGCCTTCGCCTTCGTGCGGGCCTTGAATGTGTCGAAGTATCCCATGTCTCCTCCAGGTTGTTCTCGGGCTACACTGAGATGCTTAGCACATGCCCTCGGGGAGTCGACGTCAATATGGGGAGAGGGCGCCAACAGGGACCCAATGCCCCAAGGCTCCTGTCACCCGGTCACCCAGACAGCTCCCCCTATTCCTCTATATATTTTCTACTACTACCTACTACTACTACTATTATTAGGACAGAAGGAAAGTAGTTGACAGGACAACAGGGACATATAGTCTAGGCAGTACGATGAGTTGCGAGCTGGCAAGCCCTGTCAAGGCACTTTGCCCTGACAGGGAACCGCACGTCAGTTGCCGGTGTCACACCACACACCTACACCCGGAGGGGCTATGACCCACGACCGCATCGCTGCTGCGATTCAGCAGCGCCTGGATGAGCTCGACCTGACCCCGGAGGACCGGCAGCTGCTGGCCCTCGTTCCCGTCGCCCGGGAGCGGGACAACATACCGGGGGTGCACACCTCACGGAGTATGGGGGTGCATGATGCCTCCGACCGTGCGGGGTACGCCATCCCCTACTTCGACACCAAGGGGCAGTTCCTCAACCACGTCAACGTCCGCTTCCTCGAGCATGGGGAGGGGGCGCCGAAGTACCTGACACCGAAGGGTGCCAAGCCCAGGCTGTATGTCCCCAGGTGTGAGAAGTCACCGGATTGGGCGGATGCCGACTCCTACCCGGGGAACATCCTGGTCATCACCGAGGGTGAGTTCAAGGCATTCAAGGCCACGGCCATGGGCCTGCCCACCGTCGCCATCCCGGGCGTCGACTCCCTATCCGGCAAGACCCAGGGCTCCAAGCTCATCAGCGGATTCGAGCAGCTGCCCCTGAAGGACCTGCATATACTCCTGATCTTCGATAGCGACATTGTGGACAAGCCGGAGGTGCGGGAGGCACTGAAGCGTGCAGAGATCGCACTCGACGGCGCGAGTGTGCGCTCGGTCTCCAGCATCACACTGCCCCAGGAGGGGGCCGAGAAGGTAGGACTGGACGACTACCTGATCGGGCACAGCGTGGCTGAGCTCCTGGCCCTCCCACGCTCCAAGGGTGAGGTGGCGCAGGCCATCGAGGACATGAACGCACGCTTCGTGTACGTGGACGATGGGGCGGGGCTCGTGGTCGACCTCGAGCACCCGGAGCATGGCCGCAGCCTCAGTGCACTCCGCACCACCTACCCTGCCCGTGTGCAGGTCGGGCGCCGGGAGGTGCCGGTCGCCAAGCTGTGGCTCGACTCCCCCTCGAAGACCTCGGTGGCCGGCGTCCGGTACCGGCCGGGGCAGGGGCGCATGTTCGAGGACCACGGGCTGCCCTACCTCAACCTGTGGACGGGGATGGGCTGCGAGCCGGCGAGCAAGATCGACGCGGACGCCTTCATCCTCTGGCACACACTCCTGGAGCACCTGTTCGGGGACGACGCGGAGGAGTGTCTGTGGTTCGAGCAGTGGCTGGCGTACCCCATCCAGCACCCCGGGGCCAAGCTCTTCACCGCAGCCCTCCTGTGGTCGACACATGCAGGTGTGGGGAAGGGGCTGCTGGCCGGGGCGGTGGCGTCCGTGTACGGGCGGAGGAACGTCACGTTCCTGCGCGAGGCCGTCCTGAATGAGTCATTCAATGACTGGATCAACTCACAGTTCGTGGCCGTCGAGGAGCTCAGCGGCGCATCACGGAATGCCAGGGGCGCCACGATCCGGGACCTGGTGACAGCGGAGACGGTCCTGGTCAACCAGAAGTACCGCCCTACATATAAGGCAAGGTCCTACGCCAACTTCTACTTCAACAGCAACCACGCCAACCCCATCGAGGTGCGGGACAACGGGCGGCGTGTGTTCGCCTACAAGATCGCGACCCCTCCCATCG
>Ga0180438_10003902_pt1 | contig 22012 bp, 11 predicted proteins | sample SS_ome_12_FD_132455 | JGI IMG/M metagenome (GOLD analysis project Ga0180438, IMG submission 132455) | Hypersaline lake sediment archaeal communities from the Salton Sea, California, USA - SS_3_D_2 metaG | ecosystem: Environmental > Aquatic > Non-marine Saline and Alkaline > Hypersaline >...
GCGAGGACAAGAGCCTGCGGGCCTGCATCATGGATGGGTTCGAGGGTGCAAACCGGACCGTCGTGGCGACGGGGACGGGCGCGGCGAGCACCTTCTCCGTCGTGGAGGTCGATGCTCGGACCGTGCGGCCCTACCACGCGGGCGATTCCGCCATCCTAGCGGTGGGGTTGCGGGGCAGGATCAAAGTGCAGACCGTGGCGCATTCTCCGGTCGGCTATGCCGTGGAAAGCGGGATCATCGACGAACGCGAGGCCATGCAGCACGACGATCGCCACGTCGTTTCCAACGTCGTCGGTGATTCCGGCATGCACATCGAGGTGGGCCCGCCTCTGGCCATGGCCCGCCGGGATACGGTCCTCCTGGCCAGTGACGGTCTCACGGACAACCTGCGGACCGACGAGATCGTCGAGATGATCAGGAAGAGCCGGCTGGAGACCGTCATGAAACGAGTCGCCACCGAGGCTCAACGCCGGATGCTTGAGCCCACCGCAGACCGCCCGTCCAAGTCGGACGACCTGACTTTCTTGATCTTCCGGCGCACCCAGTAGGAGTCGGCCTTCGCGCGATTTTAGGGGCGACGGGGCGGACGTTGTGAGCCTAACTTATTATGTGTCAGGTCGTTGCGGCCTCCACGTCGCGCGCGCATGCGCCGTATTGCCCCGGTGACGGGGCGGCGACAGTCGGCCTCACCGTCCTTCGCATTCCCCTTGCAGTCCGGCCGAGAAGGCCTATGATCGCGCTGCCCTTGTGCCTTCACGCGGGCAGCCGCGGGGCGGGGCTCCGCCCCGCCCCTTTGGGGATCTTTGGGGCAGTAACTCCTGAGGAAAGCCTATGGAACCTTCGCAATTCGTCTCGCCCTTGGACTGGGCGGGCATCGGCATCGCCGTACTCTGCGGCGCGCTGGTCGGGTTCGAGAGACAGATCCGCGGGAAACCCGCGGGGATGCGCACCAGCATCCTGATCTGCCTGGGAACGCAGGTCTTCGTTTCGCTCGGGGCTTCGCTGGTCGGTCCCGCCGGGGATCCGGCGCGCGTCCTGGGCCAGGTGGTGACGGGGATCGGGTTTCTCGGTGCGGGTGTGATCCTGATCCGTGAGGGGGTGGTCACGGGTGTGACGTCGGCCAGCGTCATCTGGATCCTGGCCGCCATCGGGGGCACGATCGGTCTCGGCCACTATGTGTCCGCCGTCGTTCTCGCACTGTTGACCGTCGCGGTCCTGCACGGGATCGAGCTCCTCGAGGGTAGCTTCCGCCGCCTGCGGGCGGGCGTCCACGCCAGGAACGGAAACAGGAACGAGGAGTAGGTCCTCCCGCGGAAGCCCTGCTCTTTCACTCACGAAGCCCGGAGGGAGACGAACGCCGCGTCAGTGCGACGGGCAGCCGCCCTGGCCCCGCTTCTCCAGGTACCGCTGGTGGTACTCCTCGGCCCGGTAGAAGGTGGAGGCCGGCGTGATCTCCGTGACGATTCTCTTCTTATGCTTGCCGGATTTCTCGAGGCGGTCCTTCGAGGCCTCCGCGGCCAGCTTCTGGTCTTCGGTGAAGTAGAAGATGGCGGAACGGTACTGGTCGCCGATATCGGGCCCCTGCCTGTTGAGCTGCGTGGGGTCGTGAGAATTCCAGAACACGTCGAGCAGCCTCTCGTAGGAGACCCGCTCAAGATCATGGGTCACCAGCACGACTTCGGCGTGTCCGGTCGTGTGCGAGCATACGTCCTGATAGGTCGGGTTGTCGGTCCGTCCCCCGCTGTAGCCCACGGCGGTCTCGACGACACCGTCCACCTGGCGAAAGGCGGCCTCCACCCCCCAGAAACACCCCGCGGCGAACATGGCCTTCGGCAAGCCCCGGTTCTCGGTTCTCTCATGATCAGCCATCGTGTGCCCCTTCTCTCGCAGGTCGATGTCTTGAGCCGACCCGGCTCGAAGCGCAACCCAGAACCCGCCCGCCAGGGCGACCAGTGAGAGTCCGAGTACGGCGGTCCGTCTCCAAGTCATCGCGGTCCCCCTCCCTGTGACAAGGGCGCCCATGCCCTCCAGCACCCGGGGTAGTACACCGGATACCACAATCTAGGGTGACCGACCTTGGATGTCAAACGGGGCCGGCGCCATGGCTGTCGGGTGCGGGAGGATCGAGCTCGGGCAGCCGAGCGGCACGCCTGTAATCCATCAGGCAGTGACGCCGCCCTTCGGCGGTGGAACGTTGTCTCGTCGCCCGGTCGCCAGCGCGCCGTAGCATCAACGTCCATCCTGCGAGTGTGTCTCTATGATGCGCTGGAATTCCGGGTGGTCCCGCAGGGGGTCCCAGCAGGGATCGATACTCACCAGCCCTACTGACGCGCGACCCGGAATGGACAGGGCGTACTCAAGCGTGTCCATCGCCTTCTCATATTCGCCCACCCGGACACAGACACTTGCCAGATCGTACAGGTAGCTCGGTCCGACAAGAGCATCGCTTGACACCGGCCTGAGCTCGACGGCGCGTTCCGCCTCGCGGATGGCCTCCTCTGTCCGGCCCAAACCCGCGTACGTCTCGGCCAGAGCCGCGCGCACGCTCGGATCCTCCGGCCGCTGTTCGAGCTCGGCTTCCAGCAGCACGAGAGCCCTTTCGAAGGCGGGACGGGCTTGATCGGGTTGGTCCAGCGCAGAGTGCAACCTGCCAGCGAGCACGTCCTTTGGGGCAAGAACGTCCTGAAACCGCATCACTTCCCCCGGGAAGCGGCAGAGGCGGGCCAAGGCGGCCTCGTAATCCCTCTCGAAACACTCGTGACCGACCCAGTAGTACGTAGCCACATCTCCGTCGTCATCGGGCATCCTCTCAAGTGCTGCACGTGCCCCTCTGAGGTCGCCCTGCAACCAGTTGACCGCCCCCTTGGCAATGTAGGCATGTTGCTGCTGCGGCTCGATCTCGATTGAGCGATCGCACCAGACGATTGCTTCCCGGAACTCTCGAAGGACGGCGTACGCCAGTGCAATCTGCGTTGGAAGCCTCGAGTTCACAGGATCGAGTTCGGCCGCCTTCTTCATGCTCTCAATGGACTGCTCGAACAACCCCTGGCGGCGCCAGATGTAAGCGATGTCGGCAAGGAGATCCGAATCGTTGGGCAGACCTCTTGATGCGATGGCGAATTCCTCGAGAGCACGATCGTACTCTCGATGACACCAGTAGTGGTAGTACCCCAGAGCCCGGTGGGCTTCCGGCATATCCGGGCCGAGCTCAAGAGCTCGGTCCACCGCATCCTTTGCCTCAACGACCGCCACCCCCGAGCGGTCATAGTTCCAATGGTGCAGGCCGGAATGCGCCTTGGACAGCTCGGTGTACGCGAGCGCGAAGTCCGGGTCCATCTGCACGGCTTGCCCCAGGAGCTGTATTCCCAGCCGCATGTGTTCTTCGGCGTAGTCCGGGTGACGAAGATGCACCCGAGCCTGAAGATACGCCTGGTATGCAGCCAGGTTCTCGGTGGGCCGGGCGTCGAGTGCCCTCCGCTCCCCCTCGAGGAGGGCGATGCTGAGGGCTTCGGCGACCCGTCCGGCGATGTCGGATTGGACCGCGAACACGCTCTCCAGTGGACGCTCATAGCTGCTGGCCCACAGATGGGTGTCGTCACTCACCCGGATGAGCTGGGGCGTCACCCGTACTCGATTCATCTCCGGACCTCGCTCCCACCGGATTGTCCCCTCCAGGACATAGTCCACACCCAGCTCCACGCCGATCTGCGGCAGCGACTTCTCGGTGTTCTTGTACTTGATCGCACTCGTGCGCGAGATCACTCCCAGTCCACTCACCACCGCGAGGCGTGACGTGATCTCCTCAGTCATTCCGTCGGCGAAGTACTCGTCCTCCGGGTCTCCCAAGTTCTCGAAGGGAAGGACCACGAGCATCTTCCTCTCGGCGGTCGGAGGCGTCTCGGGAGACTTGAGGTAGGGAGGGAGAAGGAGGGCGGCCACGGCAATGAGAACTGCGACGACGCCGAGCCAGGACCACCGAGCCCAGCGGGACCCTTTGCCTCCGGGGACCGACGCAGCCGTCGTCTCCACGGCGGACACCTGCCGCAGGTCGGTGATGAGATCGTGGGTGCCGTGGTACCGGTCCCGGGAGTCCTTCCGGAGGCACTTGTGGATGATGCGCTCCAGTTCCAGCGGAACGCCGGTCCGCAGTCCGGTCACCGGCTCCGGGTCTTCATTCAGAATGGAGTAGATCACCGCCTGTTCGTATTCGCCCGGGAAGGGACGTCGCCCGGTCACCATCTCGTAGAGGACGGCCCCGAGGGACCAGACGTCGGTCCCGGAATCCACATCCTCGCCACGGGCCTGCTCGGGGGACATGTAGGCGAAGGTGCCGAGCGTCGTTTCCACTTTGGTCAGCACCGTCTGCCCGCGCGCCTTGGCGAGACCGAAGTCCATGATCTTCGCCTGGCCCTTGGGCGTGATCATGATGTTGGCGGGTTTGATGTCGCGGTGGACGATGCCCTTCTCGTGAGCCTCCTGGAGACCCTGGGCGACCTGGACGGCGAGGTCCACCGCGCGCTCGATCTTCAGGGGACCCGCCTCGATCTCGTCCTTCAGGGTCCGGCCTTCGATGTACTCGATGGCGATGAACGTCTGGCCGTCGGCCTCGTCGATCTCATAGACGTGGGAGATGTGCGGGTGGCTGAGGGCGGCGGCCGATTTGGCTTCGTGGACGAATCTCGCCTTGGCATCCGGATCGGCGGTCAGGGCCGCGGGGAGGAACTTGAGCGCAACGGTGCGATCGAGCTTAGTGTCCTGGGCCTTGTAGACCACGCCCATGCCGCCGCGGCCGAGCTCCTCCAGAATCCTGTAGTGAGAAATGATCTTGCCGATCATAAGGCCCTCAACCCAAACCGCGAGCCACGGATTTCGCAGAGTTCACAGATGGCAGGAGCGGGTTTCTTTCTGAGTGTCGGGCTCCTGCCCGGCACTCAGAGGACCCATGTGACGTCGTCTGGACAATCTGCGGCCACTTGGCTTGATCCTACCTCGATTCCCTACTCTCCCACCAACTCTCTGAACCTCGGATGCTCGCGCAGCGGATCCCAGATGGGATCCAGGCGCAGCATCGAAACCGACAACATCGACGGAATCGACAGCAGCTGCTCGATCACGTCCAGAGCGGCATCATGCTCCTCGACCATCGCGTAGACGCGGGCCAGGCCCTGCAACCGCCAGGCGCCGACCAGAGCATCCTTCGATATAGGACACAGTTCCAGCGCCCGCATCGCCTCCCGGATCGCGTCGTCCTTTCGGCCCAGAGCAGCGTATGCAATGCCAAGTGAGCTGCGAACACGATGGTCGTCGGGTCGGAGTTCGACCTTCGCTTCGAGCCACACGCGGGCTGAGTCGAAAGCGGCCCGGGCAAGCTCGTGCTTGCCCATGAGCTGATAGACCTGCCCCTCATAGATCGACTTCGGGACACACCAGCTGCCATCCTCGTACGACTTGAAGCCCGCGGGCTGAAGCCGCTTCAGTGCGGCGTCGTACCTCCTTTGGTACAGCTCCTGTTGGAACCAGTAGTAATGCGACGAGGGGTCATGCTTCTCTGGCATGGCTTCCAGCGTAGCCCGGGCCTTGCGGAGGTCCCCTTGCCAGAGCAGGTGATTGTCGGCCTTGGCCATGTATGGCCATACCTGGTCTGGGGCCAGGGAGATCGCCCGATTGCAGTAGCGCTCCGCCTCAGCGTATCTCCGAAGGTACTTGCAGGTGTTGGCGAGCTCGTCGTACAGCCCGCCTTCCTGCGGACTCAGCGTGATGGCATCCTTCAGGTTCTCCGCCGCCTCCTCGAAACGGCCCTGCCTGCGCCAGATGTAACCGGTCGCCACGAGTATGCTCGTGGCGTTTGGAAGGGATTTCGCCGCGATGGCGAACTCCTCCAATGCCCGGCCGTAGTCCCGGTGACAGTAGTAACAGTAGTAGCCGAGCGCGAGATGCGCTTCAGGGAGCTGCGGATCGAGCTCGAGAGCCCGTTCTACCGCTGCCTTCGCCAGCGTCCTTCGCTCAAACGTTGGATCGTGCCCGTCGAAGTACGCGAATGAGTGCGCCCAGGAGAGCATTGCGTACGCCAAGGCAAACGTTGAATCGAGCGCCACCGCGCGCTCGAACATCTGGATCTGGAGCAGCTGGTTCTCCTTCGAGTAGTCGACTGCCCGTCCGAGGTCCAGACCCCGGAGGTAGGCCTGATACGCATCGATGTTCTCAGTCGGTCGCGACCCGAGAGCCGCCCTCTCAGGTTCCAAGAGCGCGATGTCCAGCGCTTCGGCTACAGCCTCCCCAATGTCACACTGGACCTGGAAAATATCAACCATGCTCTTCTGGTAGGAGTGCGCCCAGAGGTGGGTGGCATCGGAGACGCGGATCAGCTGGGGAGTGACCCGGACACGGCTCTCGTGCTCCGCACCTCGGTGCCACCTGATACTCCCCTCCAGAACGTACTGGACTCCCAGCTCGTCTCCGATCTGCCGGATTGTCTTGTCCGTGTTCTTGTAGCGCATGGCGCTCGTCCGTGCGATGACGCCAAGTCTATGGATGCCCGCCAGGCGAGCCGTGATTTCCTCGGTGATCCCATCGGCGAAGTACTCGTCCTCCGGGGCCCCCAGGTTCTCGAAGGGGAGGACGACGAGCATCTTTCGATCGGAGGCAGGTTCTTCGGGCGATGGAACGAACTCGCGGATGAGGAAGAACGTCGCGAGCGCAAGCGCTGCGGCGGTCACCCCCACCCAGAGCCAGCGGCCGATACCGCGGGACGTTTCGGCGGCGGGCATCGCAGGGGTCACGGTCCCCGTCACATCAGCGGTCCGCCGGAGACCCCGAAGGTCGGCGGCGAAGTCGGCAGCGGTCTGGTACCGAAGAGAGGGATCCTTCTGCAGGCACTTGCCGACGATCCGCTCCAACTCCATCGGTACCCCGGTCCGAACCGAGGTCAGCGGTTCCGGGTCTTCATTGAAAATGGAGTAGACCATCGCCTGTTCATAGTCGCCTTTGAAGGGCAGGCGGCTGGCAATCATCTCGTGGAGAATCACCCCGAGGGACCAGATGTCGGTCCTGGGATCGACATTCTCACTTCGCGCCTGCTCCGGAGACATGTAGGCGAAGGTGCCGAGAGTCGTGTCCGCCTTCGTGAGCCTCGTCTGTCCCCGAGACTTGGCCAGCCCGAAGTCCATGATCTTCACCTGACCGTCCCGGGTGAGGAAGATGTTGGCCGGTTTGATATCCCGGTGGACGATGCCCTGGTTGTGGGCCTTCTCCAGCCCGAGAGCGATGTGGGAGGCGATGTCCACGGCCTCCTCCAGCTTCAGAGGACCGCGGTCGATCTTCTCCTTCAGGGTCTCCCCCTCGTAGCAGGCCATCGCGATGAAGATCCGGCCGTCGTCGGTCTCGCTGATCTCGTGGATGGTGCAGATGTTGGGGTGGTCGAGGATGGAGGCCGCACGGGCTTCATGGATGAAGCGCTGCTTCGCGTCGGCATCGGCCGTCAGGGCGGGAGGCAGGAACTTGAGCGCAACGGTGCGATCGAGCTTAGTGTCCTGGGCCTTGTAGACCACGCCCATGCCACCGCGACCGAGCTCTTCGAGGATCTTGTAGTGACGGATAGTCCTACCAATCATTGGAATCTCACTCGGTCCTTCCGAGAGGTCGGGGACACAATCCCGATCTCCTGTCCCGGCAGAGTGCCTCGATATGAGGAGATCGGGTTATGTCCCCAGATCTCCGCCTCTCGCCTCTCGATTCTCCGCATGATCTCCCCGTCTCCGCGTCCCCGTGTCACCGTATCTCAGCATACTCCTCAAGCAATTTCTTGAACCGTGGATGCTCCCGAAGTGGATCCACCGTCGGAGTGATCTTCAGAAGCGGAACAGAATACCCCGAGGGAACGGACAGGAGATGCTCGATATGATCCAGAGCAAGGTCATGCTCACCGAGCAGGATGAAGATTCTCACCAGGTCCCACTCCCGCTCGGTGAGACGAAGAGCATCGTTGGAGAGGAGATCCATTCCCTTCCTCGCCTCTCGAATTGCGTCATCTCTACGGCCAAGACCCGCATAGGCAATACCGAGGGCCCCGTGGGCCGAACCGTCCTCCGGATGCTCCCGAAGATACTCCGCCATTGCGAGTGCAGCCGTTTCGTAGGAGTCCTGGGCCCGTTCCATCTCGCCCATCGCTTGGTACGCGTAGGCTTGCAGCAGTGCGCGGTGAGAAATCTCGTTTGCCCAGCTGGTGATCTCTTCCGGGATTCGGGAAAGCACGTTCAGAGCCTCTTGATAGTCTCTCTCATACATGCACTGCAGGAAGATCTGAGTCAGCGTTTTTGGATTTGTCTGCAAGGGAGAGGCTTCCAGGACCGCTCTACTCTTCTTCAGATCGCCTGTCCACATCCAGACGTTCCGGGCCTCCATGACGTAGGACGCGCCCTGCTCAGGATCCAGAGAGAGAGATCGATCGAAATAGCGCTCCGCCTCCGCGTACTGGCGGATCAGCCCGTACGTGATCCCCAATTGCATGGGGAGCCAGAAGCTCGCGGGGTCGAGTCTCGCCGCCTCTTCCAGATGACCGATCGCTTCCTTCCAGAGTCCTTGACGCCGCCAGATGTAGGCGATGCCCTCCAGCAGGCGCGGATGATTCGGCATACCTTCCGCGGCGATCGCGTATTCCTTCAGCGCTCGATCGTAGTCGAAGAAACACGTGTAGTAATACCCGCCAAGCGCCATATGTCCTTCCGGCAGGTCTGGCTGAAGTTCAAGAGATCGCTCGGCCGCTCTTCGGGTCTTCTCCAGCCGCTCGTGGCTCTTGTCGAATCCCCAGAAGTAGAACTCGCTGTGGACTTCTGCCAGCTTGGCCCAAGCCAGCGCGAACGTCGAGTCCAGATCGACGGCCTGCTGGAGCAACGTCTCCGCGCTGCGCCACCGGTCCTCCAGGGACCCTGCATGGCTGAGCTGGTTGAGTCCGCGAAGATAAGCCTGATAGGCGAGGAGATTATCGGTGGGCTTTGCTACCAGAGCATCCCGTTCCCGCTGCAGCATCGTGACTCCGAGCTGCTGGATGATTCGCTCGGCGATGTCAGACTGGACGGCGAAGATATTTTCGAGGACACGGTCATAGGTTTCGGCCCAGAGGTGGGTGTCGTCCGCGACACGGATGAGCTGCGGCGTCACGCGCACTCGGCTTCCGGTGGCGCCCCTGTTCCAGCGAACGGTGCCCTCAAGCACATAGTCGACGCCGAGGTCCTCTCCGATCTGCCGGAGTGACTTCCCCTTCCGGTCGTACTGGACCGCGCTGGTTCGGGAGATGACCCCGAGCCCGCTCACCACGGCAAGACGGGACGTAATCTCTTCCGTCATTCCCGCGGCGAAGTACTCATCCTCCGGCGGGCCGAGATTCTCAAAGGGCAGGACCACGAGCATCTTTCTCTCATCTGAGCCGGGTTCCTCGGGAGAGGAGAGATAGCGGGGGACGATGAGGGCCGCGAGAATGATGAGGAGTGCAACGACAGCCATCCAGGACCACCGCATGAGGCGAACACGCCCCGCGGGCGGTGCGTTTCGGGAGACGACAGTCCGGGTCGTCGTGAGGTCGCTCCGGACCTGCCGGAGATCCGTCACGAGATCGGCCACGCCCTGGTATCTCTGCCCCGCATCCTTCCGGAGACACTTGTGGATGATGCGCTCCAGTTCCAACGGAACGCCGGTCCGCAGTCCGGTCACCGGCTCGGGATCCTGGTTGAGGATGGCGTAGATCACGGCCTGTTCGTAATCGCCCTCGAAGGGACGCCGCCCGGTGACCATCTCGTAGAGGACGGCGCCCAGGGACCAGACATCCGTCCTCGAATCGACATCCTCGCCCCGGGCCTGCTCGGGGGACATGTAGGCGAAGGTGCCGAGCGTCGTTTCCGCCTTAGTCAGCACCGTCTGCCCGTGCGCCTTGGCGAGACCGAAGTCCATGATCTTCGCCTGGCCCTTGGGCGTGATCATGATGTTGGCGGGTTTGATGTCGCGGTGGACGATGCCCTTCTCGTGAGCCTCCTGGAGACCTTGAGCGACCTGAATCGCGATGTTCATGGCTCGGGCCATCTTCAGGGGACCCGACCCGATCTCGTCCTTCAGGGTCCGGCCTTCGATGTACTCGATGGCGATAAACATCTGGCCGTCGGCCTCATCGATCTCATAGACGTGGGAGATGTGCGGGTGGCTGAGTGCCGCGGCGGATTTGGCTTCGTGGACGAATCGCGCCTTGGCATCAGGATCGGCGGTCAGGGCCGGGGGGAGGAACTTGAGCGCAACGGTGCGATCCAGCTTGGTGTCCTGGGCCTTGTAGACCACGCCCATGCCGCCGCGGCCGAGCTCTTCGAGGATTCGGTAGTGGGAGATAGCTTTGCCGATCATTTGGCTCTCACTCAACCGTTGTCGCTATGCAAGTGGGCGAAGAACCCTAGGGCAGCCCCCGTGGGTGGGCTTCGCCTTGTCGCTGGGTCATGTCTTCTCGCACTTCACCGTTTCACCGTCTCCTCATTGAATCGGTGTAATCTGTGGTTGCAGGGTCTTGATCCTTTCCTACTCTTCTACCAGCTTGCTGAATCTCGGATTCTCCCGCAACGGATCCCAGAAGGGATCAAGACGCGCGAGTGGAACGGTCATCCAGGACGGTCCGTGGATCAGCTGCTCCAGCTCGTCGATCGCGGCTTCGTGGTCACCCAGCAAGACGTAGATCTCCGATAGCAGAATGCGCTTCTGGATCGCATCGACCGCGTCGTCACCCACAGGCCACGAGTCGTGGAATGCGGAGACCCATCGTGTGGACGTCTCCATCTCTCCGAGATGCCCATGAATGAGTGCAAGAAGGAGCATGTCCCCCGGATTCCCGGGGCGCATGTTGCGTTGGAGCGTCCGGGCGGCCTGTTCAAGATCAGCGCTGGCGGATTCGGGGTCGGCCCGCCGGCCACTCAGCGTTCCTCTGGCGAAATAGAACGAGACCGAATCGAAGGGCGTACCCGGAAGCCGGACGCTGTCGATGATGTTCGTGGTCACGTCGGGCAGAGCCCGGATGATCATCCTCGTGGAGGTCAAAAAGATCGTCCGGAGCAACTCTCTCGGATTGGTGCGGAGGAGAGCCTCTTCCAGGACACCGCGAGCTCCCGCTCGGTCTCCATCCCGGCACAGGTACACTGCAGTCTTCAGAACATAGGCCATAGGGAGGTGGGGGGACGTGGAAATGGCCCGGTCCAGATACTTCTCCGCCTCGTCGAACCGGCGCAGGAAGATGAGCGTACCTCCAACCCCGTCCGAGTTGATCATATAGTCGGCCGGGTTCATCTGGGCGGCCGTCAGAAGGTCCTCCGCAGCCTCCTCCAGCCGTCCCTGGCGTCGCTTGACGAACCCGATCGTGGCCAGAGCCGCGTCGTCACTCGGTCGCCGGTCCCGGACATAACCGAGATGCTCGAGTGCTCTGTCGTAGTCTTTCTCGACATAGTAGAAGTAGTGCCCCCGCGCAAGGTGAGCATCCAAAAGACCCGGTTCCAGAGAGAGAGCCCGGTCGATGAATTCGGTCGCCCGGGTCATGTGTTCTTCGTTTTCGGAGAATCTCCACAGCCATACGTACTCGCGGCCGAGAGCGGCCCAGGCCAGGGCGAAGGTGGAATCCAGAGTCACCGCTTTCCGATACATGGCCACAGCGGCCTCGACTTCTTCGAAGAGAAACCGCCGGCTGTGATGCTCGTTCCCCCGGAGGAAGTACTCGTACGCCTCGAGATTGTCGGTCGGCCGGGTCCTCAGTGCCTCCTGCTCTGCTCCAAGCAGTGCCACATTCAGCTCGCTCGCTACGTGTTCAGCGATGTCGGACTGGACCCGGAAGACCTCGGTGAGGTCGTCGTCGTAGGTCGTGGCCCAAATGTGTGTATCGTCGGACACCCGAATCAGCTGGGGAATCACCCGGACACGGCTGGCGGGATCTCCCGGCCGCTCCCTCTGGACCGTGCCCTCCAGGAGATAGTGCACGCCGAGCTCCTCACCAATCTGCTCGACCGTCTTGTCCGTATCCCTGTAGCGGACTGCGCTCTGACGCGAGATGACCCCCAGACCTCCGACACCCGCCAATCTGGCCGTGATGGCATCGGTGACGCCGTTGGCGAAGTACTCGTCGTCCGGTGGGCCGAGGTTCTCAAAGGGGAGGACGACGATCATCTTCCTGTCGGTCAGGGGCCGCTCGGGTGAGGAGCGACGGCCGCCGAAATACTGGATGGCCAGGACAGCAAGAACAACCACGCCAACGGCTGCCCACTGGAGCCGCCCGCCTGCCTTACGAGGAGCGGAGGGCGGTGTTCCGACACGTGCCGCGGTTTCCTTCCGCTTGAGACGGCGGATGTCCGCAACGAGATCGGCCGTAGTCTGGTATCTTTCGGCAGGGTCTTTCTCCATGCACCGAACGAGAATCCTCTCCAGCTCGAGAGGCACGCCGCTCCGAAGACCGGTGACTGCCGGCGGATCTTCATTCAGAATGGAGTAGGTGACGGCCTGCTCATAGTCCCCCTTGAAGGGCGGTCCCCCGGCGATCATCTCGAAGAGGACGACTCCGATCGACCAGATGTCCGTGCGGGGGTCGACCTCCTCGCCCCGCGCCTGCTCGGGCGACATGTACTGGACCGTGCCCAGAGTCGAGGTCTCCTTCGTCAGCCTTGTGACTCCCCGAAGCTTCGCAAGGCCGAAGTCCAGGATTCGAACCCGGCCGTCCGAGTCGAGAAGGATGTTCTCAGGCTTGATGTCGCGATGGACGATGTCGGCCTGATGAGCCTTGCCGAGGCCCTCGGCGACCTGGACGGCAATGTCGACCGCCTGCTCCACCAGCAGGGGTCCCTTCTCGATCATCTCCCGAACGGAGATGCCTTCGACGTACTCCATAGAGATGAAGGTCTGACCTTCATGCTCTCCGATCTCGAAGATGGTGATAATGTGAGGATGGTGGAGGGCGGCCGCCGCCTTCGCCTCCCGCTGGAATCGATCCAGGGCGCCGTGATCCGCAGTCAGGTGAGGGGGGAGGAACTTGAGCGCAACGGTGCGGTCGAGCTTCGTGTCCTCGGCCTTGTACACCACGCCCATGCCGCCGCGGCCGAGCTCCTCGAGAATCTTGTAGTGGCTGATCATCCTGCCGATCATTGGCCCTTACCCGAGGCCACGCGCCGGGAGCACGCGGCCTCACCCTGTTCCGAACGGAGAGGGTTTGTCGTTGCCCGTTTCACTCCACCGCTTGCTCGCGGAACTTCGCCTTCAGCTCCTCGAACCAGTTGAAGACGAGAACGAGGTCCGTCGGTACCTCATCCTGGAGACTCTCGGCCATTACGAACCGGCCGTCGGACGCAACATCGTAGTTGAAGAAGGAGTGCGCGGTCAGACAGCGGTCCCTCTCGAACAGCAGCACGGGCTGACCGGCGCGGAACTCCGGCTCGGTTCGGACTTCGACGGCCATCATCTTGCCCCCGTTGAGGTAGAGCAACTCCGAACCGTCCCGCGACCAGCACGGGCTAGAGCCGCCGGCCGTTGAGATCGGTGTCACACCGCCAGGGCCGGGGAAGGGCCGCACAAAGACCTCGTTTCGGCCCGACTCATCCGAAACGTAGGCGAACCATTCTCCCCCAGGGTGGAGAACGGGACCCATCTCGTCGCCTGTCTCCGAAAGCAGAAGCCGGGGGTGATCACGGTCTTCCAGGGGGAGGAACCAGACGTCTCCTCCCGTAAGCGGGTCCACTCTCGAGAAGAGAAGGCCCTTGCCGTCGGGTGACCAGGAGGATACAACCTGATCGACGGGAGAGCGGTGGAGCAGTTCCTCGGGCTGATGCCGGTCCACCGGCACGCGGTAGATCGCGAACGGCCCGTGTCTGTAGGAGGTGAACGCCAGCCAATCCCCGTCCGGGGCCCAGACGGCCCCGAAGTTACTGCTCTCAAACGTCAACTGTCTGGTGGTCCCGCTTCCGAACTCATGGAGCCAGAGGTTGGAGGAGCCACCCTCGAACCTGGTGAAGGCCAGGCGCTCCTCACCGGGTGACAACCGGGGCCCCACGTAGGACCCCGGGGGCAACGGCAGCGGTTCGGCGTTACCCCGGCGGTCCACCCATACCAGCCGGCGGTCGGCGAGCCATTCGTTCCCCCGCGCGTAGCAGAGTAATCCATTCTTGGCCACGGAGAAGGCTGCGCTTCCACTGCCCTCGTTGTGCCTCACATTCTCCAGGACGGGAATGTGGGGTTCGCCGACCGTGAGCGTCTCCGGGTCGAAGGGCGCGGCAACCAGGGTCCCCGACTGGGCGTAGAGCAGATGGCCGGTCGGAGAGTATCGGCCGCAGGTCCCGCCGGTCACGAGGGTCCGCCATTCCCCGGTCCTTCGCGACAACACCGCCACGCGGCTGTCGTTGATGGTGGTGCGCCAGGCCGTGAAGAGCACGGCGTCGCCGCCCGGAAGGACCTCGGGCAGCAAGTGAGCATACTCCCCGGCTTCAGGATCCGGGACCGTCACCTGCACGGGCGCCCCTCCGGCGGCGGGCACTTCCCAGAGGCCCTCGCTCCACGCGGGAAGAAACAGAATCGTGCCGTCCGGTCCCCAGGTGCCATCCCCGCCGCGTGCCTCGCAGAGGGTGACCGGCTTTCCTCCATCGAGGTAGAGCTTCTTCAGTTTGCCGCCCGCAGAGAAGCCGATCCACTGGCCGTCGGGCGAGAAAAACGGGTTCCCGGCGCCATCTGTTTCGGGCAGTGGCCGGGTTTCGAGCCGATCCAACTCGCGAAGGAACAGGCGTGAAACCCCTCCGGTGTTGGCTGTGAAGACGAGACGTTTTCCATCCGGCGAAAGGACCGCTTCGTCTCCTCTCTCAAAAGACGGCGATGCATCTGGAGGGAACGTCATCAGCAAGCGCGCAGAGGGGTACTCCCGGACGGACACCGGCCGCGTCAGGTGCCAGGCGCCGCCGCCGGCGATGAATGCCCCGGCTACCAGCAGGGCGGTGACAGTCCACGGAACCGTCCTGCGAGAACGAGCGGGGGGCTGGAGAGGCCTTCGGCGCACGGTCGTGGCTGTGATTCGGGAGGAACTCATCGCCCCAAGGGCGACGGATCTCAGGTCCACCGGGATCTCATCCACGTGCTGGTAGCGGTCGGCGGGATCCTTCGCCAGCAGCTTCCATACGATCCGCTCCAGATCCATGGGCACGCCCGTCCGAAGGGCCGTCAGAGGTTCCGGGTCTTCGTTCAGAATGGAGTAGATCACCGCCTGCTCGTAGTCGCCCTTGAAGGGAAGTTGCGCCGCGGTCATCTCGTACAGGACGACTCCCAGCGACCAGATGTCCGTGCGGTCGTCGACGTCCTCTCCCGCCGTTTGCTCGGGAGACATGTAGGCGATGGTGCCGAGCGTCGAGTGGTCCTTCGTCAGCCTTGTCTGCTCAGACGATCGCGCCAGTCCGAAGTCCATGATCTTGGCCCGACCCTGTGGAGTGACCATGATGTTGGCGGGTTTGATGTCCCGGTGGACGATTCCCTTCTCATGGGCTTCGTGAAGGCCCTGGGCGACCTGAGTGGCGATGTCGATGACCACGCCCAGTTTCAGTGGGCCGGAGCCGATCCGGTCCTTCAGACTCTCGCCCTCCACATACTCCATGGAAATGAAGACCTGGTCCTCGGCTTCCCCAATCTCATGGATGGTGCAGATGTTCGGATGGCTCAGTCCGGCGGCCGCCTGCGCCTCTCGGACAATACGATGCCTGGCTTCGGAGTCGGCGGTCAGGGTGGAGGGGAGGAACTTGAGCGCAACGGTACGCTTGAGCTTGGTGTCTTCGGCCTTGTAGACCACGCCCATGCCGCCGCGGCCGAGCTCTTCCAAAATCTTGTAGTGGCTGATCGTCTTGCCGATCATGGGACTCTCACTCGTCCGTCGACATTACGAGAGGGCGCGATTGCGCGAAGGCGCGAGCGCGCGAAGAAACCCCAGCAGCCTTGCCCGAGCATCCTCGCCCTGTCGCGTCTCTCCGTCCAATCTGCGGTTGTTGCTTCAAATTCCCTCTCTCTTTCGCCTCGGCGCGCGCTCGCGCAATCGCGCCTACGGACTCCGCAGGCGCCTGCCCGACACGATACTGTAGTGTGCGACGGCCAGGTCGTCACTGGTTACGACTCTGCGGCCGGATCCCTTCTGCAGCCCCATTTTCCACTGGTAGAGATCCGTCAGCGTGTGTTGGATGCGCTCAGTCGTCTGATCAAAGCGCCCACTCGCCTCATACGCATCCGAGTTCTGTTTGCTGTCCCATATGGTCACGGAAACGGCCTCGTCCTTCTCCTCGATGCTCTGGATGAGATTGGCATAACGGCAACCGCGGACGTTGCGCAACGCGGGGATGATTTCATCCGCGTAGATCCTCCGGAGCTCGTCCATCCTGCTGGGTTTCACCTTCAGCGAGACGATCCGGAGGTACATCGACGTCGCCCCGGCGTCGGCGGGGATCTCCGCATCGGGTTCTGCAGCCAACGCGTACGATTTCACCACCGGCTCCTCGGGGGCGGGTTGGTACTCGAGCTTCATCTCCTCGGAAAGGCGGATCTTCCAGACCGATGAATCCGAGAGGTACGGCTTGGCTTCCCTCAGGAGCTCGTCGAACAGACCGCTTGCTTCGTACGCCTCCGCCTCGGCCTGGGTATCCCACAGCGTCATCGAGAGGCATTCGTCCCCGTGACTTTCACTGAGAATCAGACCGGCGTAGAGACAGCCGCGCATTCCCTGGAGCCGTGGGACGATGCGCTCGTTGTAGGCCTTGGGAATGAGGGACAGCAGCTCCGGCTTGATCTTCACATGAACCAGTCGCAGGTACACGGCCTTCCTCCCTATCCGTGCGGCCGCGCTTGCGGCTTCGGAGCAAGATCAACGGTCGGTCGGCGGGCAACGGGTCCAGCGAAGACGTCCTTGCGGGCCGTCGGGCGGGCGATTCCAGTGTGTTGAGGTTGCTCAAGGACCCGGAGGTGGCGGTTCGTCCAGCGGACCATAGGACCCTCGCAGGCGGACGGAAGGGTCGAGAGCGCTCTGCCAGACCCGACGGCGGACGTCAGCGGGATGCGACTATCGGGATGGATTGTACCACCCCGGCTCGCGTAGGCAAGTGCAAAAGGCGGTTTGGGAACTGAAAGCTAGAACCGTCCGGGCGCATCCGCCGGAATGCGGGGTTCCCGGGCGCGCAGCTCCCCACGGTTTGCCGTGGCTGACTACACAGGCCGGATGAGGTTGTGGATGAAGAGGGCTACGGGACGGTAGACGGCGTGGGCGAGCTTCGTGAAGGGCATGAGGATCACGACCTCCATGCCGAGTACCGCGTGGACGAGGAGGGCGACGTACATCCAGGCTGCGCCACGGGGCAGGTAGAGGCTGATCTCCACCACGAATCCCGTCACCCCGGTCAGGAACAGAAGCCACAAAAGCAGCCAGTCTGAGAGGAAGGAATGGGAGAAGTACTTCTCGGGTTTCGTCCATCGCTGGATGATGGCGGCGGCGGTCCCGTAAACGAGAAAGATCCCTGCGACCGTCCCCAGCAGGCGGGGCGGGAACCAGATCGGCGAGGCAATGCCGGGGGCCTTCCCGAAGGCCGCGTCCAACACCCAGTTGGTGCCGGTGGCGATCAAGAGGCCGACAAAGCCCCACATGATCGACCAGTGGATGAATCGCTTTCCTCGGTACCAGGGGAGCTCGGGTTCTTCATCACATTCCCGGAAGTTCCTGTGGGTCGCCAGCTCGGCTGTGACCGCCTGGACGGCGCGCCGGGCACGGGAAAACCACCGCGGCCCCTTGTTCCCGTTGCCCGAGGGGCGGGGCACGACGCGGGAAATGCGGAAAACCGTGCGCAGCACCCCCACGATCACCGTGAGTCCCGCAAGACAGATGAGAACCAGACCGATCGTATCCGTGACCTTGTACCAGAGGAATCCCGGCATCTCGTGGAACCGGAAGAGCTGCGGCTCGCCGGCGGCCATGGGACCATGCCCGATAAGGACGAGGAGGGTGAAGACGACACTCAGGGCAGCCAGGAAGATGGCCGCAAAGGTCTTCGAGGTATAGAGCAGGCGAGAGATTCCAGTCAGGTCGGCCGAGGCGATGGCGTACCGTCTAGCTGCAGCCATGAACTCGCCCGGCTCGGCCTGCCTCGGGCAGGTGTCCGAGCACTCGCCGCAGTAGAAGCACTGCCAGACCTCCTTGCTCCCCAGGAGGCGGTCTCGGGCGCCGATTTGGCCGTAGCGGATCATGCGGCGCGGGAAGGTATCGCTGCCCTCAGAGAGCGGACAGACGGCCGTACAGCTGCCACAGTTGAAGCACGCGCGGACGTCAAAGGCCCCGTACCTCTCCAGTGTGCCCAGGAAGGATGGGTCGACTCGGGTACTCACGAATCAGTGTCCTCCGAAGTTCTCAGGGCGTACTTTACGTAGCTGCCCTGCTCCTCCGCTTCGATCACCTCGTCATATTTCTTCATGGACATCAGGTGCCAGAATACATCCGGCGAGGGAATCTGGGTCTGTTGAGAGATCTCGGGGACCGTTCTGGGGCCCTCCCGAAGCACCTCGCGCAGATGCTTCTTCACCCTCTGGTGCTCCCGGCGAACCTCCGCTGGTCTCTTCGAGGTGCCGCCCAGCCGCTCGCGCAGAATCTGACTCGTCCGCTTTTCTTTGGCTCCTGTTGTCTTGTCCTCGTTCATATCGGTTTCTCGCTCAGGAGACGCCGGAGGCAATCGCGTCCACCATGGCCTCAAACTGGTCCAGCTTCCATCCGCTGACCTGAATGGCCCTGTGTGGGCAAACGGCAACACACATGCCGCACCCGTTGCAGAGTGCCGAGTTGACCTCGGCCACCTTCTTCGTCCGCCTGCCGACCCGCCTCTCCACGATCCGGATCGCCTCCAGAGCGCTGCACTCCGGGACACAGACGGCGTTGCAGTCCTCGCCGCCGGTGCAGAGGCTGGAGTCCACTACGGCCACGAAGGGATCTAGCTCGATCTGGCCTTCGCCCAGGAGCGCCGAAGCCTTGACGGCGGCCGCGCCGGCCGCGGCACAGCTCTCGGTGATGTCCATGGGCGCCTGACAGGCCCCGGCGATCAGCACCCCGCCCACGGCGAGCTCCACGGGCCGCAGCTTCGGGTGCACCTCCTGGAGGAAACGGTCGGCGCTCCGCGGCAGCTTCAGCATGTCCACCAGGGACCGAATGTCCCGGGGCATCATGCCGGAGGCCAGGACCACCAGGTCGGCCGGTGCCTCGATCTCCTCGCCCCAGGTCAAGGTGTCCTTAACCTTGACGAGGAGAGGCGCGCCGTCGTCGGCGAGGTTCTTCTCCACCACAGGCGGGGAGTCCGGCAGCCATCGGAAGAACAGAACCCCGCGCTTGGACGCCTCTTCGTAGTAATCCTCGTGTCCTCGGCCGTAGGTGCGGATGTCCTGGTAGAACTCGTAGACGGTGACCTCCGGGAAGCGCTCCTTGATCTCGCACGCCGTCTGCAACGTGGCGGTGCAGCAGACCCGCGAGCAGTAGTCGTTGACCTTGCCGTCCGGCCCAGGGGGGTGGATGCCCTCCACCTGCCGGCTTCCCACGCAGTGGATCAGGCACACGTTCTGGACCGGGCGGCCGCCCGCGTTCAGCTTGCCGCCGGTGGGCCCCTCGGGATCCAGCATTCGGATGAACTGGGGCAGCGTCACGACCTCGGGGTGGACGCCGTAGCCGTACTCCCCCTCCGGGGGCGCGTAGTGATCGAAGCCGGTGGCGAGCACCAGTGCGCCCACCTCGAGCTCGATCTGCCGGGGCGCCTCTTCCAACGAGATCCCGTTGTGGCCGGAGGCCTCGGCGCACTTGCCGCACCTTGTACAGATCGTCCAGTCGATGGCGGGGATGGCAGGATCACACCCCGCGTAGGGGAGGTAGATGGCCTTCCGTTTGGCGATCGTGTAGTCGAACTCGCTGTCGGCCGTCTCGGGACACGCCTCCAGCACGGCGTCCGTCTTTCGGATGTCGAATTCGGCGCTCACCCCCCGAGGCTCGAGACGGACATCCAGATGAAAATTCCCAATGTAGCCGGAGGTCCCGACCACCTCGGCGGAGGTGTGCACGGTGATGTTGGGATCGCCCCGGACCTCACCCAGGAGCCGTGCGAGCAGCTCACGTGCGCGGTCGCCCGTCGGATAGACTTCATCCAGCTGGGCCATCCGGCCTCCGAGGAACGGGGTGTCCTCCAACAGGGTGACCTTGAGCCCGCGACGGGCGAGATCCAGAGCCGCACGCAGACCACTCACGCCTCCGCCGATCACGGCGACGTGCTTCTTGGCCTCGACGCGGATCTGCTCGAGCGGGTCCAGCCTGCGGGCCTTTCCGACGGCGGCGGCCACCAGGCGGATGGCCTTGTCCGTGGCCCCGGCGGGGTCGGACTTGCTGCACCAGCTGACTTGTTCCCGGATGTTGGCGTGCTCGTACAAGTAGGGGTTGAGATTCGAGCGGGCGAGCGTCCTGCGGAAGGTCAGTTCGTGCAGACTCGGAGAGCAGGCGGCCACCACGACGCGGTCGAGGTTCTGCCTCTCGATGTCCTCGGCGATGAGGTTCTGTCCCGGATCCGAGCACATGAAGGTGTTGTGTCGGGAGACGACGACGTCGGGCAGCTGGCCCGCCGCCCGGACGACCTTCTCCACGTCCACGACGTCCGAGATATTCCCGCCGCAGTGACAGATGTAGACTCCGATCCGGCGTCCCGTGTCTCTTACTTGCTCCGCCCGTGCCTCGTTCATCTGGCGCCTGCTCCGTTCCTCCTCAGATAGATGGACGCCTCCATGGCGGCGGCGCCGGCCTCTACGATGGAATCCGGGATGTCCTTGGGGCCCGCGGCCACCCCGGCCACGAAGACGCCTTCGGCGGCGGTCCGGCACGGTGAGATCTTGGGCTCGGTCGAGTGGATGAACCCGTCCTCGGCCGTGTCGACGGACACCCGCCCGTCCGGTGCCCAACCGGGTACGATCCCCGGGGTGAGGACCACCATGTCGTGCTTGCGCTCCTCGACTCGGCCGTCCTCCTCCATCATCTCGATCCGCACCGTGGGGTTGTGGTCGCGGTCCTCGGCGATCTTGGCGACCTTGGCCTTGATGAACTCGATTCCCATCGCCTTGGCGTTTTGGTAGAACTGCTCGAACCCCTTGCCGAAGGCACGGATGTCCATGTAGTAGACCGTGATCTCAACCATCGGAAGGGAGCCGGAGAGCAGCATCGCCTGCTTCACCGAGTACATGCAGCAGACCCGAGAACAGTACGGCACACCCAGGCTCTGGTCGCGCGAGCCCGAGCACTGCACGTAGGCCACGGTGTCGGGGATCATCCCGTCGGAGGGACGAAGCACCCTTCCGTAGGGCCCATGGGGGGCCAGAAGCCTCTCCACTTGCAGGGCGTGCAACACGTTGGGCAATCGGCCTCCCCCGTACTGCTCCTTGGGCTCCTCGACCAGGTCGTAGCCGGTGGCCAGGATGACCGTGCCGGCGCCGACGGTGAATTCCTCCGGCTCCTGGAGGAAGTCGATGCACTTGGTCGGGCACACGCTCTCGCAGCGACCGCAGAGGATGCAGTTCTCCAGATCCACCAGGGCGATCTGGGGAATCGCGTTGGAGAAGGGAACGTAGATGGCCTTCCTCGCGCCCAGGTTGCCCTCGAAGGGGTGGGGCAGATCCACCGGACATGCGTACTCGCAGAGGCGACACCCCGTGCAGTCGTCTTCGTGGAGGTAGCGAGGTTTCCTCAGTACCTTGGCCTCGAAGCCGCTGCCCGAGCGCCTGGCTTCCTTTACTTCGGAATAGGTCCTGATGGTAATGTTCTCGTGGTGCGATGCGGTTGCCATCTTGGGGGTGCAGATGCAACTGGCGCAGTCCAGGGTGGGAAATACCTTGCTCAGCGCAATCATCTTGCCGCCGATGCTGGGTTCTCTTTCGACGATGAGAACCTTGAATCCTTGATCCGCCAGATCGATGGCCGCTTGCAGACCGGCAATCCCGC
>Ga0180438_10003904_pt1 | contig 22007 bp, 20 predicted proteins | sample SS_ome_12_FD_132455 | JGI IMG/M metagenome (GOLD analysis project Ga0180438, IMG submission 132455) | Hypersaline lake sediment archaeal communities from the Salton Sea, California, USA - SS_3_D_2 metaG | ecosystem: Environmental > Aquatic > Non-marine Saline and Alkaline > Hypersaline >...
CTGTCCTTCCTCGCAGCCACGGAGGAGAGCACCACCCAGTACGAACTGGAACGAAAAGGTCTGTTCCTCCGTCCGATTCCGGACAAACCGACGGTAGTCGAAGAGGACCGTTTCCTCAAGATACTGCTCGACCTGTACTCGCGATTGGGTGGATTCGCCGGCGTAGAGGGGAGTTTCCCCAAGGTCGACGTGAAAGGGGGAATTGGTTTCAGCCGAACCCTCTATGGGCCGTATGGAGACTCCTACTACACCCCGTGGTACAACGATCCCAACGTGGTTCCGTCCTCATGGAACAAATCCTACCTGTTCGGCCTAACCCTGCCCTTTCGCTTCGGTGTGGAAAGCAGCTGGAATCTCGGCGACGGTCCTTACAGATTGTCGGGAAGGTTCGAGTACTTCTCCGATCCGAACTTCACCAGTGATTTCTACAATCGGGCGGAAGACACGGGATTAACCCGACTGATCGGTATCGAACCCATTGAGGAAACCACCGAAGCTCAGAAGGGTTCCTTGACTTGGGAACTCAATGGCAGGGCCGATTTTTCCGATCGTTTCGACACCCCTTTCATAAAGACCATGTCGTTTCCCTACATCAAAGCAACGCTGTTCTGGCTCAGCGAAACAAACGTAAGTGCAACGGATGAAGAGGATCCTGCCCGCAAATATTTCGAACCCACCAGCTTCAAGATACCCAGCACCGCTTTTCAGATGACCGGAAACCTGGTGGATGTCACCTTGCCCTCCGGAGTGAAAAAGCGGAACGGGGAACCCGCAGCCCCTTCCGAGTTGGATGAGGATCTGCGGCTGCCCGATGCCCTGCGGACACCCGATTCGGAAGGTGATGGTGCCGCGCCCGCTGATACGACGGATGAATCGCAGCCGGACACCGAATATCTGCGGGTTCCCGCACCAAAAGCGGACGTACCGGTCAAGATAGGGAAAACCCCGCTCCGATTTCAGCTGTCCTACCAGGTGCGCCCGCAACTAAACGTAGAGCAGAGTTTCGCCTTCGAAGAATGGGATGAACCCCAGGAAGTCGCCTACGACGTGGAGTACACCAATCTGGAAACAGTCGGGATCTCGAGTCTGGACTACCGTCTCACCGTACTGGAAAACGTGCTGCTTTTAAGCGGCAATATCGCTTACACGGGGAGTTACAAAACGAGCTATTCGGAGGGCACGTGGATCCAAGATCATCCCTCCAACCAGATTGTTCTTCGATCGATGTTGGGGCTGGACGTTTTTCCACTGGCCGACGATCCGATATTTTCCAAAACTTCCCTGTCCTACGATATTGACTATGCCTTTTATCGTTATCTGTGGGATGGCAGCTCCGCTTATACGAGCCGTTTCTTTGATTCGTGGCAACCGGAAACAGTCGGCCAGCATACGCTGAAGGCCACCTTCGGTTGGAGGATGTTCGAAGCCGACAACTCTCTCTCCCTGACAGCCCAGCTGCGGCCTCCCACCGAAAGCCTCACGGCCAATCTGGATTTTACGATTTGGCTGCTTAGGACAACCATCAACTCGGTATTCAATGAAACCGCCATCGAGGATCAGATCTTCCCATTGCTCGTCCGGGAAAGGCTCAAGGTCGGCGAGAATGTCACCCTTACCGAAGAACTGCGCTTCAACTATGGCAGCGGCGTAGCGCCCGGCGAGGTTCTGACCCAAAGCCTCACCTCGTTGAACCTTTGGGATTTTTCGGCATCCTTCACCGCAGGGATTATTCAACCGAGGAAGTTTGATGACGTGGATACCGGTTGGGAGAACGACGGAGATCCGAAGTTCCTGCCGTCCCAGGTTACGGTGGGATTCAATCGATCTACGGAGGAACGCCTGCGGTGGAAAAACCGTTTCCGCACCCAAGCATCCGTGGGCGCTTCCTGGTCGATGAACTTGGAGGAATTTACGAACAATCGACTCGACCTCTCCTTCTCCTATCGCTTCCTGCTCCACAAAATGCTCGAGTTCACGATCAGAACCACATCGTACAACGAGGCGACCTTTCTGTACTTCGACCGGATGGTGCAGGAGCTCGATAATGCCAGCGGTGTATCCGCTGAGAGAGCCTCTCTGCTCGAGGACCTGTGGAATTCCTTCAGATTCTTCGATTCCGATGCCAGGAAAGCGTCGAATTTCAAGTTGGGAAGCATCTCCGTTGATGCGGTGCATTACCTGCACGACTGGAACCTGATCCTGAGCTACCAGGGACAACCGACTCTCGACGAGCAGTCCTATGCGTGGCAGAGCAGCTTTTCGATTCTCTTGCAGTGGCTGCCTATTCCGGAGCTTCGCAGCAACCTCCGTGGTGAGGTCAGGGGCGACACATCCGAGTTCTCACTGCGGGGTTGACGGCGGAGGGACGGGGGAGGTACATTCAAGCGTATAGGAATACTATGGGTAAACACCTGGCGGTGGTCCTTAAGAACCCGGAGAGGATCCAGGAACTGTTCGGGGCCAACGACGGTAACTTGTCCGTTTTCGAAGAACTCCTGGGCGTCCGCGTTTACTTCCAAGGAAATCAGATCTATCTCGACTCCTGTGAAGAAGTCAAAAGGACGCTGTTCGAACGAGTACTCGGCGAACTGGAGGATCACATTGCCCTGGGCCAGCTGCCCGGGCCGGATCTGATCCGAGCGGTGTACAACAGCCTCAGCCCCGAAAAGGACCAAGACTCGGAACTGCTGAAGAAAACCCGCGTGGTCATTCCCGGAGGGTTGAAGAAGGTTTTTCCCCGCAGCTACAAACAGGCGCTGTATCTGAAAGCGATCGAGACCAAGGATCTCGTCTTTTCCATCGGCCCGGCGGGAACAGGGAAAACCTATCTGGCTGTAGCTCAGGCGTTGAAAAGCGTGCTCTCCCGCAACCGCAGGAAACTCATTCTCACCCGGCCCGTGGTGGAAGCCGGGGAGAACCTTGGGTTCCTTCCGGGCGATTTGGAGCAGAAGATCAGTCCCTACCTGCGGCCTCTATACGATGCCATGGAGTCCTTCGTCCCGCCGGAGGCGCTGCGCCGGTTGGAGGAGAACCGCATCATCGAGATAGCTCCTCTGGCCTATATGAGGGGACGTACACTTTCGGAGTGTTTCGTTATACTGGACGAGGCACAGAATACGACCAAGGAGCAGATGAAGATGTTCCTCACCCGTCTGGGGGAAGGTACTCAGGCAGTGGTTACCGGAGATATCACACAGATCGATCTGACCAAGCGCAGCAGCTCAGGACTGCTCGACGTGATTTCCATACTCAAATCCATTCGGGAGATCGAATTTACCTTCCTCGGGGAGGAGGATGTGGTTCGAAATCCCCTGGTCCGCAAGATCGTCCGCGCATATGAAGCAAACCAAGAAGAATAATCACGGCAACGGGCAGTCGAGCTCTCCCCTCTCGATTCTGCGCAAGCGCCTGGCGGCGGATCGGTTCACCGGAGCCATCCTGGGGATCACCTATGTCGCGGCCGTGGCGATCGTGCTGATGACGACCCAGCTCGGAAGCGTATTTCCCCTCCTGCGGGTAGCGAACTACCAGATCGGCAACGTAGCGGAACGAGACTACGTGGTCGAAAGGGATATTCTCTACCTCGACGAGGAGGCAACCCGCCTGAAGAGAGAGGCGGCGGGAAAGCTGGTTCTGCCGATTTTTCGAGTCAACGAACGCATCGGTGAGGAGCGTCTCCAGCGATTCTCCGTTTTTCGAGAACGTCTGCTCGCTCTCAGCCGGGAAGAAAACGCCCTGGATACGGTTTTCCTGCGGCTGCAGGTGGATTTCCCGGGCATCCTTTCCGAGGAACAGCTGGCCCGGCTGCTGGATACGGGTCAGCTTTCGACGGTTTTCACCCAGGCGGAAAGCATCCTCCAGCAGATTTTTGAAACGGGTCTGGTAAAACTCCCCGAGCAGGACAGCGGGCTGCTGTCCTCCGGTGCAATCGAGTTGTGGCGCTGGAGGGGAGGGAAGCTCGTAAAGGAGGAAACGTACGTAAAGGATGTTCTGACCAGAAACAATCTGGACGGCTGGATCGAGCAGCACTTCCCGGAGATCCCGGCTCAGCTGCTGCCTCCAACCATTGACCTGGTCCGGGCATTTGCAATCGAAAACAGCTTTTACGACGCGGAGGAGACCGAGAAGAGCAGGCAGAAGGCGATGGAGGAGGTGGAGCCGGTCCAGGCGAAGTTGGTCAAGGACCAGGTGATCGTCAGACGCGGGGATATCATAGACGCAGAAACCGCGGCTCAAATCAAGGCCCTGGGCGAATATTCGGTTACCGTGAATCTGAACAGCATCGCCGGCAACGTGCTGTTCCTCCTGGTTGTCCTCCTCTTCTCGCTGTTTCTGTTCCAGGAGAAGATCATCGGCACAGTCTTGAAGCGAAGTCAGATCATCTTCCTGGCAGCCGCGGTTCTGATCTTTGTACTGGCCGCAGGCCTGCTGTCGCGCTTCTTTACCCCCCATGAGGGTATTCCCGTCTCGGTGATCCTGCCCGCGGCCGCGTTTTCAATTCTGGTTACACTGATTATATCCACCCGGGCGGGTATCGGCCTTTCGGTGATCCTGGCTCTGCTGGTCCTGCCCCTCGCCAAGCTGGATCCGTACGCGTTTCTCTTCGTGCTGCTGACCGGTGTGGCCGGCACAGCCGTGGTGCAGCGGGCTGAACGGAGGATCGACCTGATCAAAGCGGGGCTGTACCTGTCCGTGGTCAACGTGGTTCTGCTGATCCTGTTCGTGCTGCTGCAAAGCGGGGCACGGGGCTGGCTTCTGCCGGTCCTGGGTTGGGGTTTTCTCAACGGATTTGCCTCGAGCATGATCAGCCTGGGTTTTCTGCCGGTTCTGGAGCACGGACTGAACACGGCCAGCCGCTTCCGGCTCATCGAGCTTTCGGATCTGAACGCTCCCGTCCTCAAGCGGATGCTCTCCCTGGCTCCCGGAACCTACAATCACTCCATCAGCGTGGCCAATCTGGCGGAATCGGCCTGCAGCGCCATCGGAGCCAATGCCCTGCTTGCCCGGGTTGGTTCGTATTACCATGATATCGGCAAGATCGAACAGGCGGAATACTTCGTCGAGAATCAGACCTCCTACAACAAGCATGACGATCTGAAACCCAGCCTTTCGGCAGCGGTGATCAAATCCCACCTGAAGATGGGAATCGAGAAAGCCAGGGAACTGGCCTTGCCCCAGGAGGTTCAAGAAATCATCTCCCAGCATCACGGTCGCGGAGTCATCAAATACTTCTACCAGAGAGCGCTGGAAAACGGTGAAAAAACAAACGTAAGCACCGATGATTATTCTTATCAGGGCTATCGACCCAGCAGCAGAGAGGCCGCCGTGGTGATGCTGGCCGACACGGTGGAGGCGGCCACCCGAACCCTGAAAAAGCCCACGATCGCCAAGTTGGAGAAATTCGTCTGGGACATCATCATGGAAAAGTTCACCTCCCAAGAGCTGGGAGACAGCCAGCTCACCTTCCACGACCTGGAAACCATCAAGAAGAGCTTCGTTCAGGTGTTGGCCGGTTACTATCATTCCCGGATCGAATATCCGAAGGTTAAAGAGGCTGCCCGGTGAACGACGTGGAGGTTGCTTCGGCGGGGATCGACGATCCGGGGTGGCTGCGGCGCTGCGGGCGCTTCGCAAAGCTTGCACTGGCGAGCCGGGACATCGACAACTGGGAACTTTCGGTCCTGCTGACGGATGACGACACGATTCGGCAGTTGAACAGGCACTACCGGGAGATGGACGCTCCAACCGATGTTCTCTCGTTTCCCCAAGACCCTGACTATGCCACCACCATCGGGGAGGGCAAAATCCCGGCCGGAGACATAGTGATATCCCTGGAAACTCTGCGCCGCAACGCTCAGGCGCGGGGGATTCCCGAAGAGGAGGAATTGAAGCGTCTGCTGATTCATGGCATTCTGCATTTGGAGGGAATGGACCATGAAGACGAACAGTCCGAGATGATTCGGCTGCAGGAGAATATTCTTACGCGTTTGAAAAAGGAGAGGATATTTTGAAAAAGAGAAGCTTTATCGACAGGCTTCTGCGGAAGGTCTCCGTCGAGGAGAATCTGGACACTCTCGATACGAATGCCCTGGAAATGGTGAAAGGCATCATCTCCCTCTCTGAGTCCAACGTCAAAGAGATCATGGTACCCCGCATCGATGTGGTCTCGATCTCCCTGAATACTCCGATCGCGGAGATCGTCACCATCATTTCCGACTGCGGCCATTCCCGCTTCCCCGTTTACCACGATACCGTCGACAATATCGTGGGCATGCTGTACGCCAAGGATCTTCTGCACTACCTGGTGAAGGACGAGTCGGAGATCGACCTGGAAAAGCTGATCCGTCCGGCCTACTTCGTGCCGGAGAGCAAGAAACTCGATTCCCTGCTGAGGGAGTTCCAGCGCCGCAGGGTCCACATTGCCGTGGTTGTCGACGAGTACGGCGGAACTTCGGGTATCGTCTGTCTGGAGGACATCATCGAGGAGATCGTCGGGGAGATACAGGACGAGTTCGACAACGAGACAGAGGAGCTGCTCAAGATCAGCGAAGGCGTGTATCTGTGCGATGCCCGGGTGAATTTGGAATTTCTGAACGAGCAGCTGGGAATCGAGCTTCCCAGTGATGATTTTGATACCCTGGGGGGATTTGTTTTCCATCTTTTCGGGAAAATTCCGGTTCGCTACGAAAAGTTTAGCTATCAGAACATCGATTTCATCATTCAGAACATGGAAGGGCACAAAATCGATACGATAAAGATCGTCCTTCAACGAGAAGGAGCCTGATAGAGGACGCGGATGAAGACAGTTGCAGCCCTCCTCCTGGCAGTGATCCTGACGTGCGGTCTGGTCCCCGCTGCCTCCGCCCAGTCGGGAAAAGATGGACAAACCGATCCCAAGATTCTGTATGAGCGCGGCCGCGCCGAGCAGGCTCGATCGAACCTGCTGGCGGCGGTGGAGCTGTACCGGGCTGCCCTGATCGAAAATCCCGCATATGACAAACCCCTGATCGGTCTGGCCGAGACCTTCTTCGCCCTGGAGGAGTACGAGGAGGCCCTCGAATATTTGAAGCAGGCTCAAGTTTACGATCGGAGCAATCTGGATCTGATCGTATTGGAGGGGAGAATTGCCATAGCTGTGAACCAACCGGGCAGAGCACGGAGCCTGTTCGAGTCGGTATTAGAAGAGGAGCCCAACAATCTTGAGGCGCGCTTCGGATTGGCGGAGCTGGACATCGCCCAGGGACGGACGCGCAACGCCAGCCGGAGGTACATGGAAACCCTGAAGATCCGCCCGGAAAGCCAAAAGGCGCTGCTATCCCTGGTCCTGCTGAGCGAAGCTCAAGGGGATCGGAGCGCGGCCCAGGCCTACCTGGAGCTCGCCTTGAAGTATCACAACTACGATCCTCGGGTTCACTACGCCGCCGGCCGTTTTTCCATAGAGGAGGGGAACCTGGATCGCGCAGAGAGCTACCTGCTCACCGCGATCGCCCTGGACACCGAATATACGGAGGCAAAACGCCTGCTCGCCCAGGTCTATCTGCTGCAGGAGCAACCGCAGCGCTCCATCGATATCCTGCGGCAGATCCTCTCGGCCCACAGGGATATTCCTCTGGTCTGGTACTCCCTGGGGCTTGCCTACGATCGCAGCGGAGATCCCGAACAGGGTATACGCAGTCTGGCCCAGGCGCTTCGTCTGCAGCCGGACGACGAAATCGCCCGGATCGTCCTGGAAAATATCGCCTTGAACGAACTGCCCATCAATGACCCGATCCGGGAGCGATACGCCGCGTACCATCTGGAACGGGGCGCCTTGTTCCGGGAACGGAATTTTCTCGATAAAGCCCTGATGGAATACCGCCGGGCCCTGCGGCTGCAGCCGGAAGCCAAGGAACCCCGCCTGCAATACGCAGAGCTGCACAGGCTGATGGGATTTCCGGAGAAGTACATGAAGGAGCTGGAGGTGCTCCGGGAGCTGGGTTATACGGATGCCCGGATCCTCGACGATATCGAAATCATCGGCGCCACCCGCTACGACAGCGTTTCCGCTCAGTGGGAAATCGACCAGTACGGTCTGGATCGGAAGCGCTTTTCCATCGCTCTCTACCACCTCATGCCGGCTACCCGAGAGCTCCACCCCTTTGCCGGTCAGGCTGCGGCGGCGTACCTCCACGATTTGTTTCAGAGATACCCGACCCTCGAGATTCTGCAGACAACCCTCAACGTGAACAGCTTTGAATCCGCCTTCAGGGAAGCCCGCAGCCTGGGTTCCGACTACTTTCTGCTGATGCACATCGAGGAGTCCGAACGAAGTTTCACGACCGTCTTGGAGCAGTATCTCACAAGCACCGGGAAACGCTTGCGAACCTACAGTGTGTTCCGTACGGGGAACGATCGGGTCCAGGATAACTTCAACATACTGGCGGATCGCGTGTTTGAAGCCCTGCCCCTTAGGGGAAACCTGCTGGGCCGGCAGTTCGATCTCGGAGTCATCGATCTGGGCGGCTACGACGAGCTGGACACGGGGCAGGAGCTGTCCATCGTGCGCAAGGGAAAGGTTTCCTTGAGGAACGACCGGATCGGTGTGACCGCGGATGAACGGGATATTCTGGGCACGTTCACCGTGAAAGCTCTGGATGAGACGATAAGTGAAGGAACCGTGGCCAAGCGCAGTTTCTTCGATCTGATCAACGCCGGGGATGAGATCATCCCTCTTGTACCGAAGGCAGAGCCGCCGCCTGCCGAAGAGGCGGGCGAGCCGGGATTGCTGCGGCGGATGCTGAACTTTGCAGGCCTGTAGGGCCAACGTCTGTAGACCCGCCATTGACACGGGGCGCGTTTATTCCGTATATTCAGGCCTGAACATTCAATCACAACAAGCTGATACGGGGGACTTATGAAGATTGCTATCAATGGATTCGGCAGGATCGGGCGAAGCGTGTTCAAGGTAGCCATGGAGCGAAAGAACGTCGAGGTGGTCGCCATCAATGACATCACCGATGCCAAAACCCTGGCCCACCTTCTCAAGTACGACTCGAACTACGGCAGGTACTCCAAGAGCGTGGAGGCCAGGGAAGATTCGCTGCTGGTGGATGGAAAAAAGATCGCCGTTCTGGCCGAGCGAGATCCCAAGCAGCTGCCCTGGGCAAAAATGGGGGTGGATCTGGTCGTCGAATCCACCGGAATTTTCCGCCTTCGCGAGCAGGTTGCCTGGCACCTGGAAGCAGGAGCAAAACGGGCAATTCTGACGGTGCCGGCAAAGGATAAGGTCGACAAGATGGTAGTCCTGGGGGTGAATGATGATGATCTCAAGGACGAAGATCTGATCGTATCCAACGCCTCCTGCACCACCAACTGTCTGGCCCCGGTCGCCAAGGTGCTGCACGACGAGTTCGGGATCGTGGAAGGTCTCATGACCACGGTGCACGCCTATACCAGCGATCAGCGGCTTCAGGACGCTCCTCACTCGGACCTGAGACGTTCCCGGGCCGCCGCCGTGTCCGTGATTCCCACGACAACCGGGGCTGCCAAGGCCGTGGGCAAGGTTATCCCCGAGCTGAACGGTAAGCTAAACGGCGTTGCTCTGCGGGTTCCGGTCACCACCGGATCGATCGTCGATCTCACGGTAAAACTGGAAAAAGACCCGAGCGTGGAGCAGATCAATGCAGCCATGAAGAAGGCAGCCCAGGGTCCGATGAAGGGCATCCTCGAGTACACGGAAGATCCGATCGTTTCGGTGGACGTCATCGGAAATACCCACTCCTCGATTTTCGACGCCCAGGCTACGATGAAGCTGGGCAGCGGATTCGTCAAGGTATTCTCGTGGTACGACAACGAGTGGGGCTACTCGAACCGGGTCGTGGATCTTGCCGAGAGGATGAAGTGAAGAAGACCGTAGAAGACGTGGATCTGCGGGGCAAGCGGGTCCTGTGCAGGGTGGACTTCAATGTGCCGATCAAGGAGGGGCGCATAGGGGATGACACCCGCATCAGGGCGGCCCTGGATACGATCGACTACATCCTCGGGCAGGAGGGCAGCTCCCTCATCCTGATGAGCCATCTGGGCCGCCCCAAAGGCAAGGTAGCGCCGGAACACAGCCTCGCACCGGTGGCCGGACGTCTCGGCGAGCTTCTCGGCCGGGAGATCATCATGGCCTCAGACTGCGTGGGGCCGGAGGTCGAGAAGCAGGCGGGGCAATTGAAAGCGGGACAGGTGCTTCTGCTGGAAAACGTGCGCTTCCACAAAGAGGAGGAGGCCAATGATCCCCGGTTTGCCGCTCAGCTGGCCGGCCTGGGCCAGATATACGTGAACGACGCTTTCGGAAGCGCGCACCGCGCCCACGCTTCCACCGAGGGGGTGGCTCATCACCTCCCGGCAGTGGCCGGGTTTCTGATGGAGAAGGAGATACGCTTTCTGGGCGGGGTCCTGGACAATCCGGAGAAACCCTTCGTAGCGATCATCGGAGGGGCCAAGGTCTCGACCAAGATCGCGGTGTTGGAGTCCCTGCTCGCGAAAGTTTCGAGCTTCATCATCGGCGGGGCAATGGCCTACACCTTCCGAAAGAGTCAGGGGCATCGGGTCGGAGCTTCCCTGGTGGAAGAGGATCTGCTGGATACCGCGATGGATCTCCTGGGGAAGGCAGATAAGCAGGGAGTGGAGGTTCTGCTGCCCGTGGATCATATGGTAGCCGCAGAGTTCTCCGATACCGCCAAAGCCGAATACGTTCCCGAGATCGATATTCCGGAGGGAAAGATCGGCATGGACGTGGGCAAGCAGACTCTGGCACGCTACCGAGAGGTGATCGCCCCGGCCAAGACCCTGGTCTGGAACGGACCTCTCGGGGTTTTCGAGTTTCCCGCATTCGCAAAGGGAACGCTGGAGACGGCCAAGGCGGTCTCTCAGTGCTCCGGAACCACGGTAGTCGGCGGTGGAGACAGCGTGGCGGCGGTCAAGCAGTTCGGCCTGGATGAAAAGATCAGCCATGTGTCGACGGGAGGCGGTGCCTCCCTCGAGTACCTGGAGGGAAAAACGCTTCCCGGAATCCTGGCCCTGCAGAACAAGTAGAATGAGGTAATTATGCGTACACCGTACATAGCCGGCAACTGGAAGATGCACAAAACAACGGCGGAGGCTGAAGGATTGACCCGGGAACTGGTACGATCCCTCGACCGGGAGGCCAAGAAGGTCATGATCGCCCCCGCCTTTACGGCGCTGGCTCCTGTGAAACGCTGCCTGGAGGGCAGCCATATTCTCCTTGGAGCTCAGAACATGGGTCCGGAGGAACAGGGCGCTCACACCGGGGAGATTTCGGTGCTGATGCTCAAAGATCTGGGCGTTGAGGTGGTCATTCTGGGGCACTCAGAGCGGCGCCACAAATACGGGGAGGGAGATGAGCTGATAAACCGCAAGGTCAAGCTCGCTCTTGCCCACGAGATGGAGGTCGTGCTCTGCGTCGGGGAGACCCTGGAGCAGCGGGAAGGCGGGATTACGACTCAGATCGTCGAAGCGCAGATTCGGGGCGGTTTGGCCGGAGTAGGGGAGCCGGGAGGGATCACGATCGCCTACGAACCGGTGTGGGCAATCGGCACGGGGAAGACCGCCACTGCGAAAGACGCAGATGATACCCACCGCTTCATCCGGGATCTGCTGGGGCGACTGTACAGCCAGAAGGTGGCTGCGGAGGTGATCATTCAATACGGCGGATCGGTTAAGCCGAACAATGCCGCGGAGTTGATGTCCATGGAGAATATCGACGGGTTGCTGGTTGGCGGAGCATCTCTGGCCGCCGATTCTTTTGTACCGATTGTGCGCTACGATGCAGGGGGTTGATCGATGGGTTTGTTGAGCATCGTTCTACTGGTGATATTTGTTTTGGCCGCTTTGCTCATGATCCTGGTTATCATGCTTCAGGACGACCAGGGCGAAGGCATAGGCGGATTGTTCGGGGGGGGCAGCTCTTCGGCCTTCGGGTCCAGATCCGGGAATATCCTCACCCGATTTACTTCGATCTTGGGAGCCATCTTCATTGTCGGGGCTTTTGCACTGGCCTGGCTGAACAGGACGCCTGAATCCACGGATATCGTGGAAAAGGCACGGCTGGAGCAGCTGCAGGAAGCGGAAGAATCGAACTGGTGGGTTGAACGGATCGAAGAGCCCGAGCCCACGATGCAGCAGCTGGAGACCGAGCCCGAGTCCGAAGAGGAATCGGATCTACCGGCAGGGATCAACCGCTAGGCAAATCACAAACCTACTAAGCTATTCTTTTCTTTGAATTCTCACGTTTTATTGATAATATCAATAAAATATCAATGATTTCAGGAAAGAATGTTGCTATACTATTCTTCAGCAGCCGGAAACTTGTATTTCAGGTTCCGGTGTATTAGGTTTTTATTGTGGATGCTACAGGTAGGGTTGTAAAGCTCTTCGAAGAGCTGATCGCCGAAGGCGAAACGATCAAACAGGCCTGCAAGAAGCTGTACTTCTCCGGACAGAAAAAAGCAGTCTCTCCCGAAGTGTTCAGCGAATGGAAGACCAAGTGTCTCAGCCTGCTGAAATCCACCTTCGGATCCTCCAGTCCGCAGTTCGACAGCTTCTTCAACGCCAAGTTCTTCGACTACTACAACGCGACCCAGGTATTTCTAGGCATTCTGAAGGCGGCCAGCCTGGACGTACAAAAGGGATACTTTTTCCACAAAGACCTCATGTTGAGCGTCAACATCTACGATTCCCTGCTGGCCCGCGCCCGGAAGAAGATCGAAAGCGGCGAACTTCGCAAAGCCGAAGCTATCCTGGAGGCTGTTCTTCAAGAGGTGCTCGGGAAGATCTGCCACAATAAAAAGTTGCCCTTCGGAGAGGATGAGGCGTTAGAGGCCCTTGCCGATATTTTGTTCAAAGCGGAAACGATTCCTGAATCCGTACGGGACGAGCTCTCGGATCTGTACCGGCACTTCCGCCGGAAGAAAACCAATGCGGAAGAATTGACCGCTGCCACCGAGTGGATATTATCGTTCTTGAACGAGTATCTTGGCGGGCAGATCCTGATTCTGAACTAAGGTTGGCTGGACAGCTTCTCCAGAGACGCGGACAGCAGCGTGAGCTCGTCCTTTCTCAGGTACAAAACGTAGAGAGTATCTGCAACCTTGAGCGCAGTGAAACCCTGGATGTCCGCATCACCCTCCACCAAGACCACCTTCTCGTACTTCGTGCCGTTAGACCCGGGGTAGAGCAGGGACAGCTGATAGGTGTCTTGTTCCCGCTGATCGAATACCCGCTCGTTGAAGAGGAACAGATGTCGTCCATTGTAGGTTGTCAGAAAAACTGAGCTTGTTCCTTCACAGAGGGTAACGGGCAGAACCTCGAAGGAGCGCTGATCCGCGGCTTGATCCCAGATCAGAGCCCGGTCGAGCAGCATGATCTTGGATTTCCCGGGCTCGAACAGCAGAATGCGGAGGCGGTCGTCGAGAATCGTGCTGTAGTGAACCGCTGCGGAGGTATATACCGGTTCGATTTCTAGGGTGCCTTGTCCGGGGTGTACGAGGTACAGCCTCTTCGAACGAACGTCATACACACTGAACGCCCAGTGGTCCCCCTGCCGCACCACGTAGGTACGCCCCGCCGGTTGGAGGGGACCGGTTGACAGGGCCGTGGATGCCAGCTGCAGCGGCTGTCCCTCCGGTTGGAGCCGGTACAGGGAAAGGGAAGTTCCCTCGGAAACCACCACCTGGAGTGCACCCTCCTGTTCCGGGACGGCGGCCAACGGCTCGCTCAGCCCCGGAAAGGCATCGATCCACCAGGTATCATCCGTGCCGGTTTGGCTCAGCCACTTCAGTACCGAGTTCTCCTCGCCCTCCCGATCTATGTAGAGAATATGGTGGAAACGATCATCCGACAGGAAAAGGTGTCTGCCGAAGCTGTCATCGATGTCCGGACTGTAGCTGATCCGGTCCAGGTACTTTGTATCCTCCAGATTCGGTCGCAGGGAACCGCGGGAAAGCTCCGCAGTGACCAGATTTAGGGACAGTGCATCCACTGAAGGGTAGATCATGTACAGCCGCGCATCCCCCGGATGCATGGAGAAGTTGAGACCCCCCGCGTGATCGGAAACAGCGGTTTCCTGGATTTCCAACCTTCGGTCCCCCGAATCGGAGAAGCAGGAGCACAACAGCAGGCAAAAGATGATCACGGGTAGGAGAACGGATGCTCTTGTACGGTTCAAATGCTGTAACCTTGACCTTTCCTGTGACTGGACCGTATACTAACCCATTAAAGCATCAGTGCATAGGCAGGTGATTTATGAGAGCGGCGGTTGTTTTTTTTGCTACGAACTCCAGAGATCGAATCTTGAATATCACCCGGTCCCTGGCCAGAGGGATCGAATCCCAAGGTCATCAGGTGGACATCATCGATGGAGTTCACGATGTGAACGCAAAACTCACAATGTACCAGTACATAGCCGTGGGCAGCGAAACGCTCTCGAATTTCAGCAGCAAGATTCCGGACAAAGTAGGCCATTTTCTGAGTTCCTCCGGCATGGTGGCGGGGAAGCGGTCTTTCGCCTTCGTAATGAAGAATGTTTTTGGCGCGGCCAAAGCCCTGGCCCGGTTGATGAAGAATATGGAGAAGGAGGGGATGTTCCTGAAATACTCATCGATCCTCAGCAGCCCTCAAGAAGCCGAAGAAATCGGCAAGCGCCTGCATATCAAGTAAAGGCTGCTCATTCCTTCCAGGGAAAGATCATTCCCTTCAGGGTTCTCTTTCCGACCCGATCTCGATCCTCGGTAAGCAGGGCATCCCAGGGGATGTTCCGGCGAGCTTCAGGATTTTCCTCCAGGTAGTCGTACTTGTACAGCCGCAGCTTGAGGGCCACGTTCCACCAGAGAAAGATCGAGGCGATTCCCGGCAACAGGAAGGCGGTAAACACGGAAACAGCGAAGGTGATTAGCGTGCCGATCAGAAGGCCTACGGTGAACAGGGGGTTGTCCAGGAGCAGAAGAAACATCTTCTTGACGACTTTGCCGAATTTTCTGTCCAGCCTCGCCTGGATGGAGAAGAAGTATTGAAAGGCCAGAACCCAGAAAATCAGCACCCAAAACAGAAAGGAGGAGGCCAGGGGCCCGATGAATGACTGGATGCCGCCGTACACCTGAAAGGCGACCTGAAAGAGAATCACCAGAACCAGGTTGATTAGGGCGAACAGCAGGCTCGTGGAGTAGGTCGCCTTCAGGGCGGGGAGGAAGTCCTTGAACTCCGGCTTGGTGTAGTCGGCGATCGCCGAGGTCATGGTGCTCACCACGCCGGAATATACGAAGAGAATGCCCATGCCGATGCCGAGAGCCGCAAAAAACAGCACCGGAACGTCCCGGAACAGGAGGGGAAAGTATATAATAACGGCAAAGGCGAGAATAAATCCCAGGTTGAGGATGACGATACGGATCAGATTGTCCCACATGTCGAAGAAGGTTTTCTTGATGAGAAAGCCAAACATACCGAACCCTATCACGAAAATGTGCCGTATGTACACACCCACCGACGTATACACGGATGTGTAGATGATTTGTCCTTGACAATACTATCATCATCACGTATACTTTGTTGAAATATGTAAGTCCTTTTACAGAAGGGTTGAGCGTTTTAAGAATTGGTTAATTACTACGAGGTATTAGGTCTCGATCCAGCCTGTTCTACAGACGAAATTAAACGCACCTTCCGCAAACGAGCGAAAGAGCTCCATCCGGACTTGAAAATATCAAACCGGCAGTATTCCGACGAGAGCATGCGGAACCTGCTGGCCGCCTACGAAACCCTGAGCAATCCGCGAAAGCGCAAGTCCTACGATCGCGCCTTTGCCATCCACTTTTCCAAACCCAAATTCGATTACAGGGAGTATCTCAAGAACCGTCCGGATGATCTGATCGCCCAGTCCAAGCTCATTTTCTACAACTTGCTCAACTCCGAACCGAAAGAGGCGCTCCAGCTGTACGACTCTTTGTCTCAATGCCGGCCGGATTTTTCGTTGGAGCTCTGCCTGGGGCGAGAAGACTACATGGACTGTGTTTTTCTCATAGCCGAAGCGTTGGAAAAGAACGGTGAATACATACGCGCCTGCCAGCTGTACAAACATCTGTGCGTGCTGGAAATGGAGCAGCCCTACTTCCATCATTTTCTCGACGAAATCATCGAACGGCTGCGGAGCATCACCTGCTTCAAGATGGTGACCAAGCTCCCGCCTCAGACATCGATCGATTACATCAAAGAGCTGATCCGTTTCGACTTTTCCCGCAAGGACAACGCCTTTTTCTACAAGAAAATCGCCGAGATCTACTGCGGGTTGGGTCAGCGGGAACTGGCGCTCAGTTACCTCGACAAGGGATTAAAACTGGATCAAAAACTACCCGGAGTGAAAAAGCTGAAGGAAAAGATCGGCTACACGGGAATTCCCGTGGGTTGATGCTATACTTGACAGTACCTTCGCAGGTGATTACTTTGGGTGGGATGAAACGCATATTCCTTGTTGCAGCAGTTGCTCTCCTCGTTACCCCGATTGTTTTTGCGCAGCTTATTGATAAACCTGTCGCGACTGTGAAGCTTTCGAAGTTCGAGGTCATTTCGGTAAAGCAGTTTCGCAAACAGATAGAGGACCTGGAGGCCAGGACGCAGAATACGCTGTCCATGGATGACCGCAGGAAATTGCTCGATCTTCTGATCAGTGAGATGCTGATCGGCCAGGCCGCATCCATGGAAAATATCACGGTTAGCCAGGGGGAAATCGATTCGCGCATCGCTCTGGCCCGCCGGACCGGGGGAGCGGGTCTGAACTTGAACCGGGAGCTCACCGAACAGGAGTTCAGACAGCTGCTCCAGCAGTCCGGTTTGTCCTGGGACGAGTACGTCGAGCAGCTGGAAAAGGCAATCCTGCAGCAGAAGTTCGTCATGCAGGAAAAGAAGGAGCTTTTTGACAAGATCGCCCCCCCGCCCGAGGCGGAGATAGAAGATTTCTACGAGTCCAACAAAACGGCCTTTGTTGCTCCGGATATGGTGCGCTTCAAACACATCTACATCGATACGCGCAATCTCGCCTCGGCGGACGAGAAAAACCAGGCCAGAACCCGGGCGGAGGAGATCTCCCGGGAGCTTCGCAACGGAGCAGCCTTCGACGATCTTGTGGTCAAGTACTCCGACGATAAGAACTCCCGCTACAAGGGGGGTGATTTCGGATATTTGCGCAGGGACGATCAGGCACGGCGGCAGCTGCTGGGGAGAGAATTTTTTGAAGCACCCTTCAAGATGAATGTCGGGCAGATAAGCGGCGTTCTGCAGTCGAATATCGGTTTTCACATCATACGGGTGACCGAAAAAATCCCCTTTCGGCTTCTTGCTTTGGATGATCCCATACCGCCTCAAAACAACAGTACGGTCCGGGACCAGATCAGCGCTCAGCTGCTGCAGCAGAAACAGGCGGAGTTTTACCAGAAGGCACTGATGGATCTCGTCGATGAGCTGAAAAAGAAAGCGGAGATACGAATCTTCGAAGAAAATCTCTCCTGGTAATCCGCTTTGAGCATGTCAAGAGCATGGGCGTCAGAAGAAAAGGGCGGATTCTAGCATTTCAAACTCTCTACGCCTATGAGCTTTGTTCGCCAGGTGCGAGAAGCGCGCCGGCTGAGCAGCATCTGGATTTTCCTTGGATCGATGAATCGAGCAGAGACAAAATCAATCCGGAGAGTATGGATTTCGCTCGCCTCATTGCCGGCGGTACGATACAAAATCTGACCGAGATCGACGAACAGATAATAATACAGTTGGAGCATTGGGATTTTTCCAGGCTCAACAAAGTCGATCAAGCCATTCTGCGGATGGGGGTTTACAGTCTGCTGTTCCAAAAAGACATTCCCGCCTCGGTTACCATCGATGAAGCCGTGGATATTTCGAAAGAGTACGGGACGGATGAATCCTACCGTTTCATCAATGGGGTGCTGGACGGGATACGTAAGAATCTAGAGCATTGAAATCAAAAAGTCGAAGGCTGCGGAATCTCCTTCTCATCCTCACGGCGGCGGCAGTTGTTGCCGGCCTCACGACCTATCTGGTCTATACCACCGTGTCGGTTCGTCGGAGCACGGCGTTTCTTATCGATGAGCTGCTGGCTGAAGCGGACTATGAGATCTCTCTCGGCTACTACGACAAGGCCCTGGAAAGCCTGGACAAAGCCCTGGGCCGAACCAGGGGCGAGTACAACAGCCTGCGGATTCTGAAGCGGGTGTATCAAATAGCATACGATTTAAAGGATTTTTCTATCCTGCACGGCTTAGCCCGCAGCGCAGCGGACAGTATTCCCGGGAGCCGTGAGCTGAACCAGATTTGCCTGTACTCTGCGATCCGCTCCGAGGTCGGGCAGAGCGCCGTGGATCAACTCAAACGAAGCCGGAGAGATGTTGCATATCTTCAAGCGGAAGCATATTTCGCAGGTTTGCTGGACACACCGCCGGAAACGGATAGTGAACCGGAGTTGGCGAAGATCATGTCGCTGGTGTCACAACGGGATCCATACCAGCTCCAGCGTCTGGGCACGGACCTCGGTGAACCCAGGATCCTTTTGGATGCAGCTCTCCTGTGGATGGCCGAGGGGGATGCCGAGAGCGCTTTCACCGTGGTAAATCGCCACCTGGGAAATCCCCTGTTCCGGGAACCGAGCATCTACATATCCTATGACGCGGGTCATGAGCAAACCGCGCTGTCCCTCCTTCAGGAGTTGCGAGAGCAGGGCAGGATCGCCGATCGTGTGGATCTGCAGGTCCTGGAAGCGGATCTTCGGCTCATCCTCGGCGACGTCGCGCAGGCAACCCGGCTGTACCGGCAGGTCATCACGGCGCATCCGGCCTATTCCTGGACTCCTTATCTCAACCTCGCGTCCTTGGCGGAGCAAAACGCAGACAGGCAAACCGCCTATGCACTCCGGGAGAGGGCTCACGGGCGGTTCCCCGCCGCCGGAGCCGTGGTCATGGCGTACGCCCGGAGCCTGACGGAAATCGGCGATCGGCAGCTTGCCGAAGCGGCCCTGCAGAGCTATCTCGAAGGGCATGCCGAGGATTATCAGGCTCAGCTATATCTCCTGGATGTACAGAACACGGCCTCGTCCCCCGTGCTGTATCAGGCGGCGCTTTGGAAGCTGTACAACCTGCATCCGGAGAGCCGGATGCTCTGCGAGCATCTGTTTGCCTATCTTCTGGAGTTCAACGACCTCTCCGGGGCCGAGTCCGTACTGCGTCACTACCAGGTGGCCACGGGCAGAACCCGGGAACCGTGGCTTCTGGATCACAGAGCCATACTGGCCGCGATTCGCCGAGACGAGGCAGAGGCCGTCAGGCTGCTGCAGGACCGGCTTGCGCTGCAGGATAGCTGGCAGGCACGATTCAACCTGGCTGTTCTTTTGGGAAAGACAGGCAGACCCGATCAAGCAATCGAGCAGCTGATCGAGGCGGAACACCTGCTGCCGGAGGAGGGTAACCGCTACTATCGCTCCCGCATCCGGTCCGGGATCGGAGAACAGTACCTGCTGCTCGGAGACGTCGCTGCTGCGCGCCGGGAGTGCGAGTACGCGATCGATTTGAACCTCAGCAACTTTCACGCTCATCGAATCCTGCGAATCCTTGAACGGGAATGAGAAACGTGATAGGGTTGCCACAGCAAGGAGCAATTAATGGCCACACGGAACGATATACCGAATAATAGTGTCATCGGAGAGAACTCGGTTTTCGAGGGCCGATTCTACGTGAGCGGATCGATTCTGATCGAAGGCAAGTTCGACGGTGAAATCAAGACGGAGGATCATCTGACGGTCGGTCCCACGGGAAAGGTAAAAACCGATATCTATGCCAGGAGGGTCACGGTAGGGGGAACCCTGATCGGCAACATTACAGCCACCGAAGAGGTCGATCTGTTGGCCAACGGCAAGGTACTCGGCAATGTCGTCACTCCCAAGCTGAACGTGGAGAACGGCGTGCTCATCCAGGGAATGGTCACCATAACCGGAGGACAGACCGACAATGTCCCCCAGGTGATCCGCCAATCCTTTGGAGAGGATGCGGAGAGCCTGATTTCCTCTTCCGAACCCGCGACGAAAAAGGAAAAACCCAAAGAGCCCAAACCCGAATAGATGATAAGACTCAAAAATCAAGCGGAGATCGGAAAAATCCGGGAGGCCGGTTTTATCCTTTCCGAAACCCTGGAGAAGCTCAAAGCGATGGTGGAGGAGGGGATTTCCACCGCGGAGCTGGACAGCTTCGCCCGCGACTATGTGCGTAGCCGGGGAGGGGAACCGGCGTTCCTCGGGTACCTGAATTTTCCCGCCTCTCTCTGTGTATCCATCAATCATGAGGTCATCCACGGGATTCCGGGTAAAACCAGGCTCAAGGGGGGGGACATCGTCGGTCTGGATTTAGGGGTGAACGTGGGGGGATACTACGCCGACGCCGCCGTTACCCTTCCGGTAGGCAAGGTTTCAACGGCCCGGAAACAGCTTATCCGGGTTGCCAGGGAATGCCTGGAGCTGGGAATCGACCAGGCGGTTTGCGGCAATCGCATCAGCCACATATCCCAGGCGATCTACACTCACGCCAGGTCCAATTCCTTCGAGGTGGTCCGCCAGTACTGCGGTCACGGTGTGGGTTTTTCTCAACACGAGGAGCCGCAGATCCCCAACTACGTTTCCAGCGGCCCGAATCCCAGAATAAAACCGGGGATGATCCTGGCTCTGGAACCGATGATCAACAGGGGAGACTGGCAGGTGGAGCTGCTCGAAGACAAATGGACGGTGGTTACGGCGGACCACAGTGATTCCGCGCATTTTGAGCATACTATTGCGATTCACAAGGATCATACCGAGATACTGACCCTGCATCATTCCCTGGAGCGAGTGTAAACGATGACAAAGAACTTCCTGCCGTACCGTACCTTTCGCAACAATGCCATCAAGCTGGCCTACCAGATCTACAAATCAGGTTTTGTGCCGGATGTGATCTACGTATCCCTGCGGGGCGGAGCATATCTGGGCAACGTGATCAGCGAATACTTCAAGTTCATCCGCTTGGAAGACCGGCCCGTGTACTACGCCGCCGTGGTCGCCCATTCCTACGCGGATGTGAAGGTTCAGCAGCGCATCAAGGTCGAGGGGTGGACCTACGACCCGGAGTATCTGCGGCAGGGCGACCGGGTCCTGCTGGTGGATGATATCTTCGATACGGGACGAACCATCAACCATCTGGTCGATATCATCCTGGAGAAAGGGATACCCCGCAAAGACATCCGCATCGCGGTGCATGACTACAAGATCCGCAAATACACCGGCAAGTCGCTTCCCCTGCAGCCCGATTACTACTGCCGAAAGTACGTCGTGGAGAAGGAGCAGGACGAATTTTGGATCCACTACTGCAGCCACGAACTGGTCGGCTTGACCCGGGAGGAGCGGGAAACCATGTACTACGCCGAGGACGAGGGGCTTCGGGAGGCGATGGAGTTTCTCTACGCCGAGCACGCCGAAGCAGGCAACAAGCGTACCACTACGTCTAAATGACCCATCGGGCTTTTTTGACCCAATCCGGTTGTTGCCCCCCCGCGTACCCTAAGGTTTCTAGCAAAATTCAAAGCAGAGCGTTAAATTTTCCGGTTTTACTCATTGGTGTGCGTGATGTATCGAGGAAAATCGCAAGAAAAACTTAAAATTTTGTCAGTTCTGAGGGTTATTTCTGAGCGTTTTCGGGGCCGGGTCGAGAAAACTCTACTCCTGCTTCCACATCCACTTGCCGCCGTCCCAATCCCCCCGCCACAGTCCCGCTCCGGAGGTGCAGGCAAATATGGTGTCTGCATTTTCCGCCTCTGCAGGTGCGAGAAAACCGAGAATTGCCCCGTTGTACAGCTCATTGGGGAAATAATCGTACAGTCCGAATGCAGTTGAAGCATTCAGGTCGCTCGCACTGAATGCAGTCAGGGCGGAGGAAAAGTAGAAGTAGCCGAAC
>Ga0180438_10003905_pt1 | contig 22006 bp, 38 predicted proteins | sample SS_ome_12_FD_132455 | JGI IMG/M metagenome (GOLD analysis project Ga0180438, IMG submission 132455) | Hypersaline lake sediment archaeal communities from the Salton Sea, California, USA - SS_3_D_2 metaG | ecosystem: Environmental > Aquatic > Non-marine Saline and Alkaline > Hypersaline >...
AAAAACCAAATTTTCCTTGAACGCCATGCGGCATTTCGGACAAAAATATCTAAACCCCAAATCCCACATTGTCTTGGGCTTTTTCTTAGTCGTTTTCATACGCCCTTTCACCATTTTTTCTGGCTTCAATAAGGGCTTTTATGCGGTCATGTTCAATGGTATCAAAATCTTTTGCGCCGTTTCGCAAGGCTTTATTGTATTTGTTACGTGTCAAATCAAAGTGAGGAACACCGGAATTGCTGATATGTAACCATTCCTTTTTTAAGCCAAGGAACAGCGCGAATGCGATAAGTTCATTTTCAGTATCCGCAAGCAATTTACCAACAAATGTCCATCGAATTTCCGGGTTTTTCCTGCATGATGAATGCATTACATAAACTGCCATTTATCCATCCTTTTCAGCAAAAATCAGCTTGCCAATGAATGTTGTATTATGCCAAGGGTAAATATTTTCAGTTCCGTTAGGAGTTACAAGTTCCACAACATATCGGTTTTCACCGTATTCAGGGATATCCGGCGTTTTCTTCATTACCAATCCTATCACCAGCCGGTATTCGATGTGTAAAACAATCACATCACCGATTTTCACTGAGTCTTGCCAGTTCATTATGATTCCCCAAGCCACTTTTTCACAGCTTCTTTTGACCCCCAACAGATTCCGGGGAGTTCATTCCAGATATATTTACAAATTTCATACAGTCGATAACGGTTGACATCATCGGCTTTGTGAAATGCACCGAATAAATCGTTTTCAAGCACCGCCCGGAGAAAGCTCCCCGTTTCTACTTTGTGATTCACATACCGGTTCAGGCTTTCGATTATCTCTTGCATGGCTTTTATTAACCCTTTCAATATTCAATTGCAGTATTTCGCCGGGTTTCAAGTCAAATTCGTTTGCCAATGATTCCGGCAATTCCATGTACCAATCATCTTGTGGAACAAACATGCCCGGAAAACAAGTGCTTTCTATCGGTTCTTTGAAAAATAATGCTATCGGGTGTGTTCCATTCGTGTTTGGTATTTCATCACGTGCTATCCATAGTTCCATCTTCATACCCTTTCTGATAACTTTATGGAATCCACACGTTTGGAAAGAAATATCCTCTTGGCAAGATTGAAAATTATTTCATAGGTTTTGTTCCCAACATAAATTTTATGATTTCAGAGAGTTGTACGGTTGCAATGCTCTTGGGGATCCATCCACGCCCACCACAACATTCACAGATAACAGGTTGTGAATAAATAACATTGAAACGTTCACCATGCCCACCACAAACAGGGCATTCGATACCATCGGCATCACGCCCACATTCACATTCATTACTGAAAGAACAATCACGGCAAACATCAAAGATGGACGTGCTCTTAATCTCATTGAACACGCTTGCTGGAAGTTTGCATCCTTCAGGTTGGATCATCTAAAGCCCCATGTCTGAACAGTTCATTCAGTATTATCCCATATGAATATGGTAATTTGAAAGCAAATATGAAATGTATTTTCAATAAAAAACCCCGCGCATAAGCACGGGGCCGTTTTAGAGAGAGACACTACTCGATTATTCGCCCAATGCGTCACCGAGTCCGCAACCGCCAGCAAATACAGTTGGTGGTACAAGCCCGGCTTGTCGTACCGTCAAGCGATCAGCCGTAAACATCCCACCCGGTGCGGTAACGGTAACAGGTGTGGTGTTATCGTCACCACGGAATTTACAGTTGTACAGTCCAACAAGATGTTGGTGGAATTGCGCGTCATTCGCCAATGCAGTTGTGAGTGTCACATTACCATCAAACACACAGTTTTGTGCTCTGTAAATCCCTTTGCCGAAAAACTGGTATCCAAACATACAATTCCGTCCGTCGTACAATACAAGGTTTTCAGCAACAAAAAATTTGGGTTCTGGAACAGGAGGCGGGGCAATAGGGGTATTGTGTCCAAACCGAGTTGTTACATTGGATGCCCACAATCCAAGATTACGATAACCTTCTTGAAAAAAAGCACCGTAGAAACGTGGTGCGCCAGACCATGATGAATCGACTGCGCCACCCGGTTCAGCAACAAGCCCCCATTTTTCAAATTCCAAGTTTGCCAACTGTATATTCAAACCTTTTCCTGTACCGGGGCCGGGCAAATCATTAACAACATAAATGGCTTCCGCAAGATAGGAACGATCAGCACGTTTGAATTCTTTGTGTTGTGTGGTATCTGCCATGTAAGACGCCAAGCTACCGTTCAAAAAGAAATTACCCGGTTCACCAAAAGCGATATCATCCCGCAAATGAACAACAAAGGTATCATTAATTGTTGCAATCCCCATAAGATTACATTGAATTTGCCGCCCCGCAGGAACAACAATTTCAGCAGGACTGCCATATACCCCATATGTTCCGGGCGCAACATAGACAGTAACTTTACGCCCCCAATCTGCTGCATAAGGTGAAATTGTTGCAAATGCCGTTGGTAATGATTTGTATGGATTCGCTAACGATCCATCTTCCGTTGGTTTCGGAGAATTCACATCAACCCAAATGACTTCACGCCCAAGCAAAGATGGATCACCGCGATAACCCCACCCGATTGAATCGCTACCCAACGGTACACCTTCTGGTGCCCAAAGATTCACCGGCTTTTCAGACCCGTTCAGGATTTCCAAACCTTCGTTTGCAGCTTGATAATCAGCACCGTTGCCCGGTTCTGATAAAAAGCGAACCGGTACAGGCCGCTTTGTTCCGTTTACAACCATCTTGCCAACGCCACCTTTGCCGTTTCGTTTCGAAGTCATCGGTTATCTCCTAATTCCTTGAAATTTTGCAGGGCATCCCGTTAAATCCGTCACATCGCATTGATTTTAGCCCTCTTTTTTATCAAAAGCAATGGTTTTTCCAACATTACAGTACAAAAATGTATAATCACTGTGCGATTATACCTGTAGTGATTACTTGGTTATTCTTTGCCTACTCCCACCTGTGTTTTTCGGATGATGTGAATCCAAACCAATCAATCCCGCATTGCCGGGGTATTGACTTGCACCGGGATCAATTCTGCGTAAACGACAATAAAGAATCGACGATATCCCTGATATGCCACCGGGGGGTGTGATAGGATTCCAATATGTAACAAGATGCTTTGCATAATCCGCTACACCGATAATCGGGCTATCTTGCGTTACAATCGTTACAGCCGGGGCAATAGCACCTATGTTAATCCATGAATATGCCAGTTCCCATCGCACAATATCATCAACACCATCGCCGTTTGCATCAGGCATCCAATGAACGTGAAAATCAACGTTTGAGTTCTCCATGTAACTGTGCGGAAATTGGATCGGAAAAAATACGGTGTCGAAATTCGGTGAAGAACGTGGATAAAACTTTTTCACGAATAAAGCACTTAAATCCGGTGGGCCAACCCCGAATGATTCAAAGGACGGGGCAGTTGTACCGTCTCGGATTGCGCCAAATGACAACACATCATCCCAAATATGTGGGGTATTGAATTCGGCAATTCCACCGCTACCATCTGGTAAAACATCTTTTTGCAAATCTGTCATGTCAGCTTGCCTTTACCCAATAAATTTTCGCAACCCATTCAATCGTTTTGTTCAATTCACCGGTAACGGTGATTTTCAACGCTTTTGCCACATTATCAGCGGTCACAACCTTTGTCCATGCGGATGCACCTGCGTCAAAATGTGCTTTCGTATCCATGCCGCCTACGATTGAAACATTGGTGGAAACGTTCTTGATTGCCCCATCAATCCGAAATGCCTTCGTATCCCCAACCGTTCCCGCTGTACCACCTGTTTGACGCGCTATCAGTTCAATCTTGAATTTTCGGGATTCACCATCTGGAATAACAATAGGATACGTTCCAACCGTTAAAACCATGTCCTGTCCGCTACCATCGGTTGTCTGCTTGGTCATTTCAGAACACAGGCAAGAAACCGCCGCCGCCAATTGTGCTTCTACCCATTGCTTGTTTGCAACATTAAGCGGAAGTAGTGGATCAGGCACATTAATTGTATCTAAAGCGGCTGTTCGATGTACAAAACCTTGTTCCTGTCCATACTGATCTTTTACGACCGCAACAACATCCGTCGCACACGTGATTGTTACTGGTGTTACGTCAACCCTTGCACCTGTTTCAGCATCAACACCTATGGTATTTAAAGCACCGGCTACAGGTTGAATTGTTCCCCCAATCATTAACACTTGCGCCATGCGCCGGGCAAAAATACCTTTCTTGCTATCGGGAACATTTATTGTTATCGGATCAATGTAAACATTTGACTGGTCAATAAGCAAAACTTGCGCACCCCCGGCTGATTCGTATATTGACGCCCAAGAAGATTCATCAATAAAAACGGTTGAACCGCGATATATCCAAACTGCATAATGATTTCCAAGTGCATATACTCGTAAATCTGACAAATATGCTCCGCTACATCCATCAATATCCATTCCATAATTATACTTTGTAGCAATCAAACCCTTTGATAAAAGACTCCCTGATTCACGGTTAATATTTACAGCGTAATCATCACGGGAAATTCCAACAAAATCATATGTTTTTGAGACTTTTAGCGTTAAACATCTGGAAGAATATGCGCTACATGCCAATGCATCTGTCTTTTCAATCTCCCATCCTGTTTTCATATTTGTAAAGCTGTAAGCTAAAGACGCATTCCCACCTTTTAAAACAACGCCATAAGCAAATGATGCATCTGCTGTTGTCGTTAATGTTACACCAATCAAAAAATAATCGTACCATGGGTAATCAAATGTTGTATATGTTATCGGTTCCATCTTATTTGATGGAATTGTAGCGTAAACACCATAACGTGTTCCCGAATCTCCTTTGAAATGGATTCCGCGAATCTGCAAATTATGAATATTTTCGCCTTGCGCCATGAATGTACAGTTTATTGACGGGCAATTATAAATTGTGTCTGGCATGAAACAAATCATTGAACCGGGAACACCGATATTTGCGAGTGACGGATCACCAATGGAATTCCAATCTCTACCCATCCATGAACCGGATTTGAACGTAATGGTATCAGCCGTGACAGACTGCACAACACCATACCCTTCAAAATCATCCTTCAAGATGCCAACAAAAACAATATCATCTACCCCGAATTCCAAAGTTAAATTAGGAGCTACCACATATGAACCTGTGTACGCAATCTTGATTTGATTTGCGCCCGGTGTTGACAGAGCGCAATATTGCCCGCGTCCAAGACACTGAGTTTCTGAATACACTAAACCGTTAGCTTGTCTAGCCATTCCATGTGCTATCGCTGTTCCGATAGAAGGTCTTGTGTCAAATAGAAACTTAACCAAACCGGAAGAATTGCCCACCGCTGGTAATTTCCAATGTATATGTTCATCATGTTCTTCTGTATAGGTTGTACCGCTTTTGCAATTTATGGTGATGCTTTTTTGTAGATTCACACGTTTTTCAATCCATCGGGATGCAAAATCCAAGGTTTTCCACGCTGTACCCCACGTTAAACCGTCGTTAGAATCATCGCCAGCATCCGGGTCAACGTAGCGTGTGATATCGGCATCAACTAAATTAATATTGCCTTCCGCTTCAATCGTTCCATCAGGATTGACAGTAAAACCGTCATTAATCTTTACCGATGAATCGGGCAGCTTGCGTATGTTATCTACCATTGTACAATCCTTATTGCGCCTTTACCACTTTAACATCGGCAACCCATTCAATCGTTTTACCGACTTCACCGGTTGCTTTTATGTTCATCGCATCATTCGGATCATCGGCGGTTACATCACCATCCCATCCAGCCGCGCTTGCATCAGAAGCCGGTGAAATTTTCCACGGGATGCCACCAGAACGTGAAATCACATCCCCAATATTCTTGATGATTGTTTGCATTTCGATTGATTTTGAATCACCAACCGCGCCACCACCGCCCGTGTCTGCTGTTTGACGCCCAATCAGTTTCACGGTAACATACGCGCTAACACCCGTCGGAACCGGAATTCTCCCACCACCGGATAACAACAGTTCAATCGGGTTTCCATCAACGGATTGTCCAGTCAAGCGGTAATTCGGGTTATCAATCCATTGTACACCACCAGCACCGTCCGGCGTCAACATGCGGTCTAAATTTGTTTCCGCTGTTCCCATGCTGGCGATTTCGATTTGATCCGAACCGGCTTTTTCGTGTGTTGTGGCATGTGGTTCAGGTAAACCGCCAGAATCAACAATATCGTATTGTCCTGAACCGCTGTTATAAATGACGATATCGCTAACCTGTACAGGCCGCGCACCGGGATCAATGGTACCATCAACCGAAACGATGTAAAAATCACCGTTATCTGTTCCGGCTGGTGTTCCACCGCCTGATGCATCCCACAAGCCTTTGTAGGTCATTTCACCGACAACGGCGGGAGGCATGAATGAAATATCAAGTTTTCCGGTTGCGTCTAATTTTACGCCTTTAAAGGCATCAGGAACACCAGTTGACGAGAAAATAAAAGAAAACGGCCCATCTTCTGGATATTCACGTGGGAAATGCCTTGCTACCATCGTTTTACCCTCTGTTAGCCGTCGATTTGATTTTGACGTGTTGGCTTGAATACAAGGCGAAATTTACAAGCAGCACCGAGTACAGCCCAACCGCCTTTGATAAATGGCGCAACTTTCCCACGCCTTACGGCTATCTCCGCGCCTGTTCCAACCGCTGTTACCATGAAATGCCCCGCCGTTGGCGCAAAGTGTTCATCATCCCATGATTCGAGAAGATCGGTATCAATTTGACCGCCCCCGCCTATCGAGTCAATTTCAAGGACAAGTTCACCACCCCCCACCGCAATAGAACCTTGCGGCGTTTTGAATCGTGTACCTTGACCAGAACCGGGGCCGCGTGTTGCCATTGGAAGGAGTTCTATTTCTTTCATATCCAACCCCTCTTGCAAGATGTTTTTTCCTTATCTTATTCTAATGCTTTTCAACCGTGCTTGTAAAGTGTTTTCCGAAAAAGCGAAGCTTTCCAATAAAAAAAACCCGCCTTTTGGCGGGTGTTTTCGTGTCCACACGTTTGGATTGTTCAGGCAACGGCCATGTTGTGTTCTTTCATCGCATCGGCCAAAGTGCCTTCCCAATACATATCACGTTCGATTTTCAATCCCCATGAACCGCGCACAGAAGCCAGTTCATTGGTGTTGAAATATCCGAGTTCCGGGAAACCTTGCCCCAAGTCACACAGGCCGAAAGCTTCGCCGGTTTCGGCGTTGTATTCAGTCATGTACCAAGTGCATGAAGTCCAAGGGGTGAAGAATTTCGCAATCACCTTGATTTGATCCTTTGCCATTCCCTCAGTGCTGTACAAGGTTTGCTTTGTGGTTTTGATTGCTTTTGTGATTAGTTTCTGGTAAGCCATTTTTCTGTTCCTTTCTGTTTTCTGTTCCCTTCATCACTGTCTATATATTACCACATGTTTTAAATATGTCAAAATCTTTTTCGCAAAAAATTAAAAAATTTTAATCTTTTTTAACTCTTTTACCATATCCATTGCCTTTCTGTTCACCCCTTGCATTCAACCTTTAACAAATACGGGTGATCCTCTTCCACGCTGTAATAAACGATGGTTTCAACGCCATTGGCGAAAGTCACCTTGTACAGTTCATCCCCAAGGCTTTCCACTTCATTGACAGCTACAACCGAATCCTTTTCAATCCGTTCCTTGGTAAGCATCTTTTTCCCCTTTTAAGCAACAAAAGTGTAAGAATCGTTTTCGACTTTGACCACACACCAAACGCCGCTTTCAAATTCAACATAATATTCATCGTTACCCCGCGCTTCGATTTTAGAAATCTCTTGCGTTCCGTTGGTGTCTTTCAGGATCATTTTTTTGATTTCGTCGAGTGTTTTCATTTTTGTTTCCTTTCGTTTTGTGTTCCGTTCCCTCTTTAACTACTTATATATTACCACATGTTTTAAATATGTCAAAATCTTTTTCGCAAAAAATTAAAAAATTTTTTATTTAAATTTCGGCGGTTGAAAATTCAGGCTGTAACCATTCATTCCATACATCATCAGATACATCCATAAGGATATCTTTTAGCCAAGATTCATCTTCGGGGTCATATGTCATAATTATAATATTCCCCTTATCTTTTCGGGTATCAATAAACGGTTGCCCGAAAAGTATATTGAATCTTTCGGACAAGTTGAAAGACGATAATTCGAGATGAATTTTCATTATGCGTTCAGAGGAATTCAAACGCCCAACAATCACATTGGAATCAGATAATATTTTACGGATTGATTCATTCATCAGAATTTCATAGCCCCCCGCATTGGGAATGCCCCCATGTAAAACATTGGAGTATACCATACATCGGAAACAGTCATTCTTAAAGTGTCACCCCATACCACGCGCCCGGCTAAACCACATAACGCCATTTGAATATAACACATTTCAGCACATCGCCTGTCAATATCCCAAGCATCAAAAAGTATGCCTTTTTGGAAATCCACACCCTTTTCACGCGCCGCTTTCGCAAATGATAGGATCATACCGCCAGCCCCCGCCGCTGGTTCCGCTACCATGGCATATCCTTTTTCTTTTATTATATCATGGATACTATCCCCAACAGTCAATTCACCAAGCACCGTTGCCACGCTTGGCGGGGTGAAGAATTGCCCGGCATATTGATTTGTCAATTCCAACTGTTCAAAACACACACCAAGAAAATCAGTCATGTCATCGTGTAATCCGGCAATGACCAATCCAAGGAGTGTTGAAAATTCGCCAGTTACTTTTTTGGGATATCTTGCACAAATCTTTTTGTATTCGTTTTCACGATCTTCATCGAATTCTAATTGTTGACGCAATGCCAACGCCGCAATACTGCAAAAATCGCGGAAAAGGTCATACCGATTGAAACGGTAAGATATCCCCATAAAACATTTTACAAACTCTTTGATTGCGGTTTCTTTCTTCATATCTATCTCCTAAATACTTATAGAATCTATTGCGCAAAAAAGAAATACCTTTTCAAAAAAAACCCCCGCTTGCGCGGGGATCAGGAATTAAGGGAACATAAAAAGGAAACCGACATCATCCAACAAACCTATGGAAATTCACGAAACCGATTGAAAGGCTTTTTTACGGATTTTTTGGACTTATCAGCAAACCCATTTCAAAACTATCAGATGGTAAATTTTGAACGGCATCAGATAATGTAATCGGATCATTGCGCCGCATGGACGTTATTAAATGTGGAAGGAATGCATCCAAGGGCTTGTAAATTCCGAGTTCTACCAGCACCGCCAGCGTTTTAAGCCACATGTGCAGATTGCGCCAAACGACCCTTTCCGCGTGTTCCCGTGTTCTGTTTCGTGACGGTACTTTTTTGTTGTCCTTGATGCATTCATACACCCGTTCAACATCCGTCGGCATCTTGAAATGTACACGTGCGCCATTGACAGGAGCCGCAAAATGCATTGCTGCAACCCTACCTTCTGAATCGTAAACTTTGTGAATCTCAGATGCCCCCAATTCGACAAGAGACTTTTCAACCGCCACCATTGACCGTTCGACGGATACGGTAGTTGTGTAAAAGTTCATCACCATGTCTGCGCCTTTCTGTTCAGGATTTAAGCCATTCTTCAACGCTTACCGGTTGTGTGAAAATCCTTTCATTGGTTACACAGTTCACCACGTTGTAGGATATTTCACACATCTTTTCATGTGAAATTTTACCGGCTTGGAGTGATTCATATATTCTTACAGCATGTTCCCACGATTCGCATTTCACAATCTCGAATTTTACCCGATTCGGATTCCATAAGCCATTTGTCCAAATAGACATTGTGATTCTGTTGAAATGCTGTTTATGAATCAGGCAAAACCATTCACCAATCTTGTTTTCGCCAAGTTGAAGTGTCGAGATATCCCCATGTTGAATAATTTCCCTTAACCGCTTGGTGATTTCTCTTGAAGCGATTAAAGCCCCGGCAACGTTATCAATTGCGTCACATCCATATATCAATTGCGTCACATCCATAGGGGAATTCTTCATCCAGACCGTGTTCTTTCAGAATCCTTTGCTGGTGATCCGCTTCCCACTTGCAAGCGTTTGTATCCGGGTAACTTTTTCCCATCAACTCACAATAAGCATCTGCAAGCGAAATTTCATTTTTGGATACTTTTTTAGCAATTTCCATTGCATCTTTCAGCCGTACCCACTCCACTTTTTCGGTATTTGAATCTTGATTTTCAGTCATTCATGCACCTTTCACATTTCCATTCACCGGAAATGCATATAGCCGCGTTTCGATTGTTGATATCAGCACCGCAACTTTTGCATTTTTCCGATAGTTCCTTGTACAGAAAATCATACATTTTTTGTGGTTTGCCCCATCCATCGGGGTATTTTTTCAAGTATTGTTCCAAGAATTTCTTGGCAGCTTTCTTGGCTTTCGTCTTAGTGCTGGAAATCACCTTGACAATTGCCAATGCTGGATCGTCTTGAAAAACTTTGAAGCTGCATTCAATTTCAGGTGTGAATTCATCAATCCCACCAATTTCAAATTCGTTTTCACTATCCAGATTTTCAGTGAAAACGAAATTCCAACGCTTTTTGACGCTTTTTTTCTTTTTTGCCATTGTTCAATCTTTCTAAAAAAGTATTTTGAAAAACTGTTGCCAAATGGTTATCACGGCTGTCAAAACCGCGCCGATTAACCCCATACCAAGTAAAACGATAAAAACCAAAGCAAGTACGTTACATACTTTTTTGGTAAGTTCATCAAGTTTTTTATCGTCTAAAAGAATGTCCGAATCGCCCTGTTTTGGAATATTATTTATTTCTGATAAAACTTCTTTCAAAGTAAATTCATCCTCTTTTTTTTCTTCATTGTCTTTCATTAATATTCCCCCAAATTACATACATCAGGGCAATCAGATTTATGCACACGGCCTTCTACACGTCCACAAGACTTGCAATATTTACCTGTTGGAACACGAAGATTGCCACCGTTGGCATGTTTTCGGTAATCCTGATATTCGGCGCGTGTCACTTCACGGCCTTTCCACGTTCTTGGTGAACGCTTGACTTTTTCAGGTTGCGGAGCCGGTTTTTTCTGTGTTTCCTGATTTGTTGCCATTCAAATACCCTTTCAAATCACTACAATTATATGGAATCAGTGAATATGAAAAGAAAGAGTTTTCATAAAATAAAAATTCCGGGCTACCCCAACCCGGAATCATTTACAACATTCTAAAGTGGAATCATTTTGTACACAAGCCAGCTAAACGAACCCGAAGGGCGTTTTCCTTCGATTCCGGCGTATTTTAGGGGTAGAAACAAAACCATACCGCTTTCCAAAGACTCGCAAGCGTGGATTCCATTGTGGTACACGTGCTGTAATCGCCTTTAAGAAAAGTAATATGATTTTTAAATGCAATGTAAACAACATCTGTTTATCCCTTCAATCCAATGTCCAATATACTATGGAAACGATGCCATGTAAAATAAATATGCAAATCAAAATTTGTGAACATGATTTCAAAGAAATGTATGCACATGTGGAATGTTTGTACAGATTAAAGGTATGGTAGGCGTCGTTTCACCATCGGATGCCAAATACTCTGAAAGCCCGATTGCGAACGCTTGACAGAACAATATATAATCCCCGCTGGATACGCCAACAGTAGCACCTGCCGCTATCAAGCTACTTTCAATTGTAGCAATTGGTGGGGTTACAAGCATATCTACCGGTGACGGCCCCGGTAATGCTGGTGGAACCGCACATGGAATTACCACAAGGGGATGGGTTTCACCTTCTGCACCGCCAGCATCCCCCGAATCTGTTATCAGCGTGTTCATTGCCACCATCAAATTTGTACAGAACGTATCAAGCCATGTTTTAGCGACTTGCCACGGTTTTGCCGGGTCAAGTGGTGGAATAACGGTAACTTCTGAAATCATTGTTGCCGGATCAAAAAGATTCGCCGGATCAATCGCGTGGGTATGTGGGACGGGTGCGGGAGGTGAACCGGCTGGTGACGTGAACGGCAATGTTTGACCAGCTTGCCATGCCGCAACAAACCCGGTTGCCATTTGCAGGATCATCTTGAAATTCGGCGGCTGTTCAACACATTCCCATGTGATATCACCATCTACTACCGTTTGACCGGGTACGGTAGGCCACGCCGGTTCGATGCCACCGGTTGCACCTGTATTCAGTGCTGAATATGTGTAATCATTCGGAACGCTTGGTGTCCAGACTTCATCAATCAGTACAGCTTCGTTTGGTATCCATGCTTTGTCCGCAAACCTGTCAGGATCAAAAGCCCACGCCGTTGGAAATCTATCTAGGATTTTTTGGGCAAGTGTACGAGAATTAACCGCCATTTTCGAGTTTCTCCGCGTCGATTTCGGACTGTAACACTGATTGCATTGTCATCGTGAAACCGTATAACGCAAGCAACTGTTGAAAACCGCCTGATTCCTTGGCGCGTTTCAAGAGCAATTCAAAATAATCATTTACGGTGTTCAAATCACCGGCAAATTTATCCTTGATTGCTTGCCGAAGCGATACGGCGATACCATCATTCGCCGCCGTCAGATTCGCCACCATCTGTTGCCTGTCCATTTTTAGCCCCTCTGAAAAGAAAAAAGTTTCACAAATTTATCATGCTCAAAAAGAAATGAAATTGTCACAAACCCATTGTCTGTACCGGTATGGAATGACACAATACCATGAAAGCCCCTTGGCCTGTCACCTTCAGCACACTTTACAAATGCGCCTTTCTGGTCTGTAAACCCCATCTTATAAAACCCGGATTCGGCGTTTGGATCCCAATCATGGTCATCCCAATGTTCAATGATAGTTCCATCGGCTGTTATTTTGTAATGCCATAGCATATTCTCAAACGATTTTGTTTGGAATTGCATATCCTTGTATCCCGGCAACTGTTCTTCCAGTTCCGGTACATCCAGTTCAACTTTAAGCCAGTCAAACATCCCCATGATTATGACCTTTCAGGCAATTCACGATATTCACGGTCATGTATCGTCTTGCCACTCTTTTTCTTGCCCACTTTCAAGTACATTTCTTCAACAGAACAAAACATAGATGATTCATTGGTATGAAAGCCCTTATGGTCAAAATAGCCCCATTCCTTTTTTTCAACACGCTGCATAAAAAGATTATGATCCACATATCCAGTACCTTGATGCATCGGTTTCCACGCGCCCCATTGCTTGAAGAATACGGGGATGGAATAGTTTTGACAATACTGGATCAGGTCACTTGCCCAATAATAAGACATTGGCCTTGCATTTGGCCCGGATTCACCCCCGATGATACACCAGTCAAGTTGTGATGTAATTGCCAAACATTCTAATAATGGTTCAGCGGAAACGCCTATTTGTAGCCAATCAATCCGTTCTTTCAATTCAATCAATGGTGGTATCCGAATTCCAGCCTGTTTCTGATTCTCGGTTGTAGCCATTAGGATAATGTTACCCGAATCAGGAAAGCCGTATTTTTCATGGTATTCAAGCGCAAATTCCGGGCGTTTCGTGACAATCACAAACACCAAATCAGTGCGGTGTGCAATCATCAGCATTGCGTCATGCCGCCATTCATGGGGAACATCGGGATGCCAAAAATCTGTGATTGAACCGGGGAATACCCATGTACCCGAAGGCAACACATATTCACCGTCACGCCGCAACTTCACCGGCATATCGAATTTTGTTTTGGATTTGCGGATTTCACCCGGTTTAATACCAAGCTGTTTCCAAATGCGCCGGGCATAACAGTTCTCGCAACCCTCAGAAACCGGGGTACATCCAATCCAAGGATTCCACGTAGAATCCACGTATTCTATCCCTGTTTTTTCACCCATATTTAAACCTCAAAAGCCAGTGCAAAATCATGCCGTGACAAAAATATTCTTGCCTTTCTGTTTTTCCCTCTTGCAAGCATCAAAACTTCACAAAAATATACCAGTTCTTTACAGGCATCATACTGTTTGCCACACTTGATTTCGTACAACTGGTAATGCAGCGAATCCGTTAATGACATTCTACTAACGATAGCATCGAAGTTTTCCAAGACGTATTCCAGTGTCCATTTTTTACGCCATGGTGTCCAGTTCCACCAAGCATTATGGCTTTTCATAATTTCTTTTGCGCTTTGTACCTTGGCATCAGCCCGTATATGTTCAATCTTTTCAATGGTTTCCTTGGATTTTCTAAGTACAGCTTCGCAAGGAAAAAGACCATATGACTGGTCATAAGGGATATTCATTTCACAACCCATATTTTTCACACTCCGATTTTGCTATCCATACCTTTACAGGTGTCAAAAGTTGTTTCTTGGTCAATGGCGGCATTCGACGGTTCAATTCTTTCTTAATCTGTTTCAACCGCTTTTTGCCTTTATCGCTTTCCATGTATTCCCTGATAATTTGAAAGAATTCTCCCCAACACTTTTTTTGATAAGTTTTATCTTGAATACATTCGTTTTGTGCAATCTGAATAGCAAGACTATTCACACGTGCTGATTTTGGCGGTATGAAAGGCCGAATCGCTTCATATGTTGCAACCCAACGTGTACAATCCTGTAGCAAGATTGTCAGTACAGCACCGGAAAGTGCGGGAATTCCAGATTTTCCAATTGTTTTATCCCATTCCTTACCACGTTTTTCCCATTCTTTCCAAGTCATCCCATCCGGCTGGTCTGAATTATTCCAATATGGATAAGGTTCAACAAATGGTAATTTCTCGAACGCTTCACGTATATCCTTGAATTCACAAAAAAGCATCGCAAGACAATATTTCTTGCCACGCGCCGGAAATACTACCAATTTTGTTTCAGTATCAAGTTCATGCCTTAAATGCGGTTTTGCTTTTTGTTCTATACGCATTTGAAGCATCATACGAGAAGCCGCATTTAGTGGAACAAGTGGTTTTTGCGTGTAATTTTCAATGTATTTTTTAGATGGTTTATCGGCAAATTGCAAATTCCATATGTTAATAGCATAATTTGCCAGCTTTGCGTTCATAAAGTCTTGCGCGAATCCCAACGCAACCTTTTGAAAACCCATCATCTTATGATGAATTTTTTCAAGTCTGGTAATCAGGATTTTGTATCCATTATAGATTTTCGTAGACATTTTGTTTTCCACACGTTTGGATTATTCAAAGAATCTTCCAGCAATTTTTTTGAATTTTTCTCCCATCGGAATATATGAAAAATTCTCGAAATGAACACGCTTTGAAACGTTTAATCCCAAATCTTTGAGAAGCGAATGCATCAAGATTTCAGGTCTGGAAGAATTCGGCATATCAAAAATATCGGCTTGGGTACGCCATGTGGTCATCTCTTTATTGCCGGTCACAATGGTTAATCCAATCAACCGAGAGATTGCCAGCCTACGGCCTTCTTTGTATGAGAATTGATCTTGTGCGCTTACGACTGAACCGGCAATCATCAATCGGGATGTCATCACCGGATGCAATTGCATTGCCAAGCACCCCACGGGCAACCCTTTATCATCATACAAGTACATGATCCGAATGCCCAAATCATTCATCAGTTTAGAAACGCCGCTTTTTTCACTGGTTTTTGTAGTCATTTTCTATCCTTTCAAAAAAACCTATCTATCTTTGGGATTTGTGAATGAATTTCGAAAGGCTGATTTCATAGATTGCGCTTCAAATGAACATTTTTTTAAGATTTTCAAGTCTTTATCCCGAAGCGCAAAGAACAGGTTTTTAAGCGGTAACGGAAACCCACGTCTTTCCATTTCAGTATACAGGTGGTGTAATTCAAACAATACATCCAACAATTCATTTTCTGATTCCTCAGTACAACATCCTTTGGATTCGTATACATCAATCTGTTTCAATAATGTACGTTGACGGCATCCCGCTTGAAAAATACGGGTAAATAATTCTTTAGAAAATTCAGGCATACCTGCCAGCAAATCATGAAATATTTTTACATCTGTTGCATTATCCATTCCAATTTTTCATCCTCTGTTTGCCACAAGTGAAAACAGTTTTTGTGTAAATTTACATATACTTCTTTAGGTGGCAAGCACATCACCATGTATACGTTATTCGGAATCAGCTTTTCCCGCGCTGTAATGATTTCATCCCAAACTGGATAGCGTTCAGGATGGGAGATAGACAAGTGCCACCGTCTTGCATCACGTGACACGATGATTTTTAATTGTTGGCCGCGTAATGTTTTCATACTGTACAGTTTTGCACCGGGAATAACGTTTTGCGTATATCCCGCGTCTTTTTCTGTTATTTCATACATCTTCACCCCACTTTTTGCCATGACTCGCAAGATGAAGCACCGGATATTTTTCAATCATTGGCGAAACATCCACGCTTGCCTTGTTTTTTTCATCAATATCAATTTCCAAATGTTTGGATTTCGTGGTATCCGCGCCAAATGTGCATAGAAATTGAACCGTAACATCATGTTTTTCAGCGGTTTGTTTGGCTTTCAAAATTAATGGATAAAAAGATGCACCCGTATCAAAATACATGCGCACCTTATAGGTATCATTGCGGTTATCGAAAATATCTGCACCTGTTTCAAATAACCAATCCATAAATTGTTCATTGTCACCAGTGACAAGAAAACGGATACAGGATATATCACCAAAACTTGAAACGGCCTTGTGTGGAATCAAATTATCACCACAAAGCAAATCATCGCATTCAAGACAATTCTGAACGTTTGTTTCATGGCAAATTTCACTTGGTTTTTTTGACATTTTTCTTACCTTTTGAAGCTGCTTTTTTTCGTGTTTTCTCGATAAGCGCATCAAAATCATCCGCACATTTTACCGCTTCGGCATAGTTGGGATGCCTGATTTTTGTGTGTGTTTCAGACGATAGCATTTTACATCTACTACCAGATTTGAATAGCATTCGATGATAAAACATGTTCCAAGACATATCACACCAAGATGGTACCCATTGCGGTGAACGGCAAAGGAAAACATAATTGAAAGCCGGAATTTCCGGTTGCTCCATATAGATGTTTATCTTTACATGATTTCCAAGAATTGATTGTAAATCCTTAATCAGTTCATCGCCAGTTTTTCCCTGTTCAAAATTCTTCTTGCGCCAAGGCGGGTAAATAAGGTTATACTCAATAAGTGTTCCGCGTTTTGCAAGATGGTATACCCAATTTCCACAATCAAGCTGTTTGTTCTGATATTGCACATCATGATGTTGGTCAAAATTCCAGACGGCAACATTTTTCAGTGCTAAAGAATCCATGAAATCCACAATGTTTCGATGGGATTCACAGATACAAATTCCATCCCGTATAACACGCTTTCTTGCCTTTTTAAACGCATCTTCAAAGCCTGTCCAGAAAGCATTCAGTAAGCCGTTATCAGCGTGTAAAACGTCCACGGCGCGTTTTCCTGTACATATGCCATGATTGCCAGCCCGTAACGCCCAAATGTGTTCAAAGAAGAATGCGCGTGTTTCATCGGCTCCCCAATCAAAATCAGATAAATCAGGGATGAAATAATCAAAATCGACTGAAAGAACGTTTACTTTCTTCATAATTATCTATGGATTCATACCATAAAATGCGAAAGGCCATAAAAGGAATGACCCCGCTTTTTTGCGGGGTGTTGGTGGGAATCGGGCAGGGTGTGTGGTATGTATTTGTGTTATCGTCAACTTTCAAAGTTATCTTTAGGCTTCTAAGATATTTGCCCAAAAATATTCTTCAGCGGCTTCGGCAATTTCGTTTTCATAGTCACCATCCCAACCGGCATCGTACCAATCGGTTTCAACCCCATCCTTTGTGATGGAATCAATATCAACCTGAAACCAAGTGTTGTCGAACCGGCCTTCTATCCATTCGATTGTGCCTTGAATCGTGTACCATTCGCCGTTGACTTTGATTTCGAATTCCGCGTCTTGCATTGTTTCTTTTACGTTGCTCATTTTAGTGTCCTTTCTGTTTCCTTATTTCCTTTTCAACTACTTATATATTACCACATGTTTTAAATATGTCAAAATCTTTTTCGCAAAAAATACAAAAAAATAAAAAAGTTTTTTTAATTAAAAAACCCCGCTTGGGGCGGGGCGGTGTTCATCTTTGGGGATGAACAAACTACCTTGCCGTTTTCCATACGCTTGGAAGTCTGCTCTTGCTTTTTGTTTCGCGTATGCCGCGCTTGCCAGCGCATCAATTGAACGCCGCCGCGTTCAAGCTAGGTTCCTTTGCTGTCCACAACGGCTTCGGAAAGCGCACGGGATAATCACAATGATTTTCAGTGGCGATTTCCCCGCATTTCCACCCGTATCCGGTGTGGGGTAACTTAATGTGTCAATTATTAAGTCTACACCGAATACATCCTTTTAAAGTATCTGCTTCATTTTTCAAATCTCCATCAAATCAATTTTTCAAATCTTCATCAAATCAGTAGTGTATTATGGAATCTACAGCATCAAAAAGAAAGCCTAAAAAACATCTTCCAATTCATCAAGTGGATCATTACCCGGTTTTTTGAATTGTGCTTTAGCATCCCTTGGATCAACGCCGGTTTCGTCCTTTACCCTGTCCAATTCGGCCTTAATTGCACGGGTAAAGAATTCTGCCATGTCAGTATGGGATGCTTTGATATAATTTGAAAGATGTTCGGTTTCACGCCGCAAATCATCATCAGCTAATACCATCAAATGAAAATTGTTCTTATACCAAAAGAACATGAAAGATTGATTGACGGTATCGCCGTACTCGCTGAAAATCTCGTTTACAAGATAGGTGACATTATCAACGGCTTGGGCGGCTGGATTCGCGGCGGCTGTTGCCTGTTGCGCCTGTTCAGTTTGTTGTTTCTCGGAAGATGATACAGATTCCAAGAGTTTGTCAAAATCCGTCTGGCGCGTAAACCCCAATACATCTGGCATGTCGATAGAATCCACACCATCTTGATTCAATTTTTTTACAAGTTCACCGAATCGTACCTTATCCAAATCGCCGTGTAACACGTTTCGACGGACGCTTTTGATTCGCGCTGTCTTTTCATCCCAATCCTTGATAATTGCTGGTATTTCAGATTCCCCCAAGACCTGTAAGCCAGCCCACCGGTGTTCACCTTGCGCCAACATGTACATACCGTTTTTTCGTTTTTCTGAATCAGGATGTGGAATCACCAATATAGGTTCATCAAACCCATCCCGTTCAATTTCTTTCAATAATTCCTGAAACTGTGCATCACTCATTCTGTTTGGATTGTCTGGATTAGGTTCAATCTGATTGAGTTTCAGCATCACAATATCTTTGGAACTGATTTTTTTAACCGCCACTGGCGTTTCCTTTCTCTTTGTCGGTTCTGTTTCGCCACTGACTGAAACAGATAGCCAATCGTTGTTGAGGACGGGGGTATTCTTCGCGCATCGTGTCATCCCGCATACAACGGGAAACAAACGTTTGACGTGCTTCATTTTTGCGGGGCGTTGGTAAGGGCATTGATATACTCCTGTAGAGTCTCGACGTTGAATTTGAACACGTCCTGAATCGACATTCCGCGCTTACGCATGTGTTCACGTGTCAAAATATGGATTCTCAATTCAGCGAAAACCCAACATGACGCATTAACAATTGTAAGGTCATCACCGAAAATTGAAAGAGCGTTTGCCATGTTCTTTGTACCGATTCCCGCCATTAAAACATGAAGATTTGAAATTTTTTCCTTCAATTGTACAGATACATCCATGACGCGCCGCCATTCGTCGTCATTGCGTTTTTTCACGCCTTGAATGGTACAATATACTATATTGCAATCGTTTTCCAAAAGCCAATCCGCATACCTGTTCACATCAATATCACGGGTAACGGCTACATCTGGAATAGTCTTTATGCCCACATCCTGCAACCGCTTCATTGACAACATCTTTTTACGCATCTGAATAAGCTGGTCAAGTCGTGGGTAATTACGCCACACCGAATAATTTATGGGTAACACAAAATCAACATCGTATTTTCGCAATTCTTGATATACATCATCTTCATGTCTTTTCAGGTATTCAAGAAGCCAATCCTTAAATGAGAATGTGATACCAATCTGGCTTGTGTCCGGGATGCTGTACCGGTCGTGTAAACTCATTGTTCCAGCCCACATTCCGGTACGGCGGTCTACCAAACAATCTACGGGAATCAAGTACATCGGCTGTTCAAGATTTGCCACCTTTCCCGAAACCGTCCAAGCGAACCGTGCTGTTTTGAAATCGGTTTTTTCCCATTTGATATCATCGAATTCAAGCCCACCGAGATTTTCGGCAATCTTGAATCCGGTATCACGCTTACAACAAGTTTCAATGCAATTTTGGCAATCGTTATCACAAAATCGGGAATCATCATATATCCATTTTCCACCACAAATGTCAAAATGGGGGCATGTGTCTTTGATACAACGGAATTCCGCATCACCCGGTTGTATTCTGGCGCGATTCAATGGGGAAATATCATTGACTTCAAACATTTAGTTCACGAATCTTCTTTTCACGCTGTTCATTAAATAAAGCTGAACAACATCCAGCCCCAAATGCCGGATTGATTTCATTACCCGGTTGTTTCAAAATCCAATCATAGATGGAACATTTCATGTCATCGGTAAGAAATTTACACTGATTCTTTTCAGCATCCCATTCACCGAATGCACAGGGTCTTTTCTGGCAACAGTAGCCACATTGAACACAGTCAGCCCGAAAGGATTTTTTTAAGTTTTTGTTTTGTTTTATCGTCAAGATCAAAAGGCTCCGGTTCTTTTGGCTTGGGGGTTTTTACATAAAACGCCTGTCTTGTTCCACATAAAGGACATTTACCACCCGTTTTTTGGAGTTTTTGAAGGGATTTTATTTCAAATCCACACAGTTTACATTCCCAAACCGCTTTTTTCTTCTTTTTTGGCATGATTCAAATCCTAAAATTGGCGGCTTTCTGGAAAAGGAGGCGCACAATGTGAGTCAGGTAAAAAACCAAAAAACCTTGGAACATACGTTCCCATTGTGTCATTTTTTCCAGCACCTTACCGCGCCGCCAAACGGTAGATTAGTACCAAGGCAACAAGGGTGTAAAAATACCAAGCATCGAAAGCGCGGTAATGCAAGCCAAAATCATTGCCCCAATGACTGCAACTTGAAATAGAGTCATTGCAGCTTTTTTCAAATTATCCTTAGCCTTGGTTTCAGTTTTAATGTCAGGATCAAAAATGTTATCCACATCATTTGTAGTATGATTTTTTTCCACACGTTTGGATAAAACTTCATACCCACAATATGTACAAGTATAGAAATCCCGGTCAACATCCAGTTCAAAAGTTCTTCCACAAGCCGGGCATTTCACATACACTGGCGTTTCAAATTTTTTCCCAAGATGAATTGCTGTTACTAAAGCATCAATGTCAACTTCATTCATTTCAGTTCCCTTTCCATAGAATTATGGAATCCAATATAAGGAAATGAAATATTATTCCATGGTTTCGGTCTGATTTTCAGTTTCACGCTGTTCTTTCATTGCTTTCTGGCGTCGTTTTTCAGCCCTTTGCTGTTTTAAGCGTTCAATTCTTGATTCAGATTCTTTCAAATCATGCTCCAATTTTGTTATTTTTTTACGCCATTTCACACGTGCATCCAAGCCAATAACATTATTATACATCTGTTTTGAACGCTCGATTTCACGCCGAATAGAATTCAATTCATAGATTTCATCAGCCGTCATATTACTTTGTTCTATTTTTTCATAAATAGTACCCACACGGCCTTTTCGCCACATCATATTGTAATGCTTACGACAAAACCCACGTGCGTAAACGGGATTATCGCAATCAGCTTGTGAACAAGTTCTTTTATAAGCCATGAGAGTATTAAAACCCCTGCATCAATAGGGAGAATCACAAACTTTCTTGTAAATACGATCCAAAACACCCTGTTGTTTACCAGTAAGAGAATGCCTTTTTTG
>Ga0180438_10003907_pt1 | contig 21999 bp, 19 predicted proteins | sample SS_ome_12_FD_132455 | JGI IMG/M metagenome (GOLD analysis project Ga0180438, IMG submission 132455) | Hypersaline lake sediment archaeal communities from the Salton Sea, California, USA - SS_3_D_2 metaG | ecosystem: Environmental > Aquatic > Non-marine Saline and Alkaline > Hypersaline >...
CAGCGCTCTTACTTTTCAAGGGGCCTTTTATAACGGGAATAATGCAGTAGCTGCACCTCTTTCGGCATCCTTCTGCAATCTTGACATAGGCGTAATGAGGGGGTGTGGAGAGAAGCCTTGGATCATCTCTTGCTTCAAGGTAACTTCTATTTTCGGTGATATAGGAACCCGATTCGGAGGAAGCAAGAGCAGAAAGAATTTTGTCGACATCTCCAGAACCTAAGATATAGTGGATGTGGGGCTTAAGTTCTTCGAGCTCTTTTGTTTTAAGCTGTGCCATGCATCCGGTGACAATGATCTTTGCGTCTGATTTCTTTTCGGTGATAACATTTCGAATGGTCTCAACCGACTCTTCTCTTGCAACTTCAAGAAATCCGCAGGTGTTGATGATGATAAAATCGGCATCGTCGAGGTACGGCGTGATCTCATATCCCTTATCAGCGATACGACCGATCATAAGTTCGGAATCGACAAGGTTTCGGGGGCATCCGAGGCTGATTAAATGAACATTCATTACTTTTAGTGCTGAATGCTGAAGTTTCTTTCCCATTGGTATTCTCTTAAGCTTTTAGAAGGATCGAGGCAGAGATTGTAATGGAAAGTCGATATTCTCGTATATGCTCTCTATCTTGCCGAGCCGGCAGTTAGCTTTGGATCAGTCGATTACGAGAGCTGGTAGTTTTGGGAGTGGCCATTGCTTGAGCCTAAAATGGAAGGAAAAGGGGTTTCCTTTAGCGTCAATTTTCTTCAACGCTCTCATGGTGTCGAATTCCTTCTGGAAGTTGCTTGAGCTTGTTATATGCGAGGTTGAGTTTGGTCAGAGCTGAGAGCTTTTCAATATCATCAGGAAGACGTGTGATCTTATTAAAGCTGAGGTTAAGCTCGGTTAAAGCCTTGAGGTTGCCAAATCCATCTGGGAGTTTGGAAAGCTTGTTGTCGGAAAGTAAGAGGTCGGTTAGAGCTGAAAGCCTTCCAAAGGTATTAGGAAGTTCGGTTAGCTTATTGCGCAGGATGTAGAGCTCGGTTAGAGTAGAGAGATTTCCAATTTCGTCCGGGAGCTGAGTGAGTGGATTAAACGAGATTAAGAGTGTGTGTAGAGTGGAAAGGTGTTCGATTTCGCTTGGGAGTTTTGTAATCAGATTTTCGCTAAGGGCAATTTCGTGAAGGGAGGGAAGTTCGCATAGCTCGGAAGGCAGACAAAACATGCTACACTTATGGCAGACAAGAACCGAGATCGAATTCTTATTGATCCGTAACCATGCGCGGACAATATTCGCTTTTACTTCCAGTGTTCCCGAAAGTTCGGGGGCGCCATTTTTCCTGTTTTCAAAAGGTGCTACTAAGCTGTACTCATAGGCTATTTTGAGAAAGGCCGCTAAACGATCTTGGTTATGCACAATAGTGGTGGAAGATGCTTCTTTAAATGGGCGAGCTTCGAGAAGATCACCTGGAAGATACATAAGGATGCGTTGTATCGTTTTGTGGAGATTTTTTTCGATATTGGCGGCGTCTCTACGTGAGATATCCGCAGCTGGTAATGCGGGGAAAAAGAAGCGGAAGAGCTTTTGGAGTTCTTCGTGTTTGCGCAGGGCATTGATATGATCTATGCGTGCCAATGATGCTGCCGCATGCCAGTGGTTGTTGACCTGCAGTAGATGGCCCCTTTCTGGTTCAGCAGAGAAATTTGCAATTTTAACGATTATTTCAAGCGGGAATTGGGGAGAGGGCTTCTTTTTTTAAAAAAGCCCTTTTATTGTTTTGTGAGCATGGGAGAAGGCGGATATGAAAAAGGTTTGAATCCGTTTCCATATTTCCTGAATGCGTATGATGAGAAAATTGGGTTTGAGGGTAGGTAGGTTGGCTTCTTCATAGGTGGGTGGGCTTGTAACGACCGGAATGTGGTCCACTGATACCGTCATAAGAATTGTCCAATGGGAGTGTTTTGATATTTCATTACTGTCTCCCTATAAGTTTGAGATTGGGCAGAGAGATATCTAGCTGATTTTTCACACCGTGATGAGATATAAACTTATTTTCTATAACGCAGAGTTCTAAGAGGTTGTTCAGTTGTAAAAGTGGTTCGGGAAGCTCAGTAAATCGATTGTATGAGAGATCGAGGACAACGAGAGACGTGAGATTTTCAAAGGCGCGTGGAAGCCGAGAAAGGCAATTGCCGGAAAGGCGTAGTACTGTTAGCCGTGAAAGACTTCCGATGGCATCATGAAGATGGCAAAGGCCATTATGACTAAGGTCGAGATATTGCAGTGCAGGAAGTTCACAAAACTCTGAGGGAAAACAAAGCATACCGAAAGTACGCAGGGAGAGGCTTACAATTTCCGCTGCCCGTTCTCTTAGGCTAGCTCGAACGATTTCCGCTTTCTGGGCGAACGTCTGTGTTGTATCGTCTGTTATGCTGAAAGGCTGTACCAGGCTGTAATCGTAAGCAGTCTTGAGCAATTTTGTTAGGCGCTTGGGGTCCTCGGCAATGGCCGAGACGGATACATTTTTGAATTCTTTTACTTCGGCTTCCGGCATTTTCTTACGAAGACGCAATAAGATCACCCGTACTTTGTCGTGGATATTATGTTCGATCTGTGCGGTTTGTGAATGGGATATCGTTTGGGTAGGTAGTGGAGGAAAGAAAAATGGAAAGAATTCATGGAGTTTTTCGTTAGAGCGCAATGTTTTGATGTGATCAATACGCGCTAAAGATGAGGCCAGATGCCACTGTTTGTTAACCTGTAGAAGATGCCCTCGTTCAGGTTCAGTGGTGAGTGTTGCGATTTTCAGAACGAGTTCAAAAGGAAGCGTAGGAAGAGGAAGTCTTTCACGAAAAAGCCCTTTAATGGCCTCGATGGGATCGAAGAGAAGGTCCGATGGAAAATCCTGAATCTTTTCCCATATTTCTTGAATGCGTGTGATGAGAAGATTGGGTTTAGGGTGAGGGGGGTCAGTTCTTTCTGGTAGAGCTGAATTTGTTAGGGTGGTTTGATGGACTGTTGCCGAGGCAATCATATTCTTGGATCTGTTTTTATTTATGATGCGGCAAGGATTATGGCATAAATACACGTTTTTGAAAGCTAGATTGTTTTTTGGTATGTTATAAAACAACCATCTCTCTTAGAAACGGCAATGTTCAGCCTTAAAAAGTTGTTTGGGAACAGTCTGAAAGCGAGAAAACTTCCATATCAAAGAACCGAAATGTATTCGGTTTGTCTAGAGATGAACAAAATGAATGCCCTAGGAATGCCGGAGGGCTCGCAGTGTTGATGGTGAATTTTTGGAAAATAGAGCTTTTGAGGAATTACGCAACAAGGCCACTAAAAGTAGTAGATTTTGTTTGAAAAAATTAGGGTGGATCAAGTATCATGATTTCGGTGTAGTTTTTTGTTAAATAATTCACGTTAGGTTTGTAAGAGATATGCATCCCCCTCCAAATCCAAACCAACAAAGGGACGACTTTCTCCGAAAGGAGCAGGATCGTCGTGAAGAGAGTGTTCGTCGAGATCTCGAGCAGCGTCTGAGTGACTTTGACGCCCATTCTTTTTACCATTCTTTGGAAAGTTGGGTAAGTGTGCCAATCCCTAAACCTGTTCCCTACTCTGTTCGTCTGACTCCCCTTAAACAAAAAGTTGTTTTATATCAGCCTGTACCAATCACGAGAAAAGAGTTGAGTAAAATGCGGCGGATATCTGTTTCGTGCGCTGTTCTCATTTCCTTGCTGCGATCGGTTGAACAAAGGGGGCTTGAGTGCCCTTATATTCATCAGATAAACCGCAGAAGCCTTGAGGCTGCCATTGAAAAATGCCGACACCTGAGAGAGGCCAGAGATAGATATTTCAGAAGGCGTGGTTTTTGGGCACGGTTTGGACAACTCTTGAATAGCCCGCATATGGCGTCGTTGAAGCGTGACACTGAGGTTTTTAGTAAGCGTCTCGAGGCTTTGTTGATGATCTGCCGACATGAAGAGTTTGCCCAGGATCTTATGAGATTACGCCAAGCGGTAACCTCTCGATCTGATTTGACAAAAGGATATAAAACCTCTCCCTAAAAGTGTTGGAGTAGTGTTTATATAAATAGTCTTTCAAAGAGTATCCATTAATTTTTACCGGGACTATTAAGAGCATCAATTCGTCACGCCACCTTATCAGACCAATGGCGCATAACTTGGGCTGTACAGCACATAGATCTCCATTTATCAAGATTCTGAAATTCGCCGAAACTCCCTGGTTCCAGAGAGGAGATGGTGGAGTTTTTGGTTTAAAACAAAAGATAACTATTTGCTTTTATCTAAATTTTGGTAACATTCCCTCGATAACACTCGGTAGGTGATTATGTCGGGAAAAGATTGTTACGACACAGAAGATGTAGGTTTAATTCCTTCAGCTTCTCAGATGCCTTCAACAGAAGTTCGGAAGCTTCGGGTCACCAATCAGCAGGGGCTACATGCTCGTCCTGCGGTCTCTATTGTTCGCCTATTACAAGGTTCCAAGTCTTCTGTGACATTTACCTATCGGAGGCAAACTGTCGATGCTCACAGCGTCCTTGGTCTTCTCATGCTAGCTGCGCCGCGCAATGCGCTGATAACTGTCTCCGTTGACGGGCCCGACGCGCGGGACACTTTGGGGAGGTTGGAGGAGGCGTTCAATCAACGCTTTGGAGAGCAAGGTAGTGGTTTCTAACCGAAATACAAAAGAGATTTGGTTAGAAGGGCGGGCAGTAGTTCCTGGAATAGCCGTTGGGGTCTCCTTTGCCCTTTCTGCCCCCGAAAGGGTGTGTGCACATGAGCTCGAGATAGCTATCCCCCCAGATTCAACAGAAGTGGAGATTGAAAGGTTTCACTCGGCCCTACATCAGAGCGAGGGCGAACTTCAGGCTTTGTGTGAGAAACTTCGACAAGATGGGTTTTGTCAAGAAGCCGACCTTGTTGAAACACACCTGCACATGGTCAATGATCCTGCTCTTACGAAAGAAGTGGAGCGCTTAGTTCGTGAGAAGGGGCTGCGAGCAGAGAGTGTTGTACGGTCAATTCTTGAGAGGTACAGGTCTCATTTCGAGCTTCTGCCAGAAGCCCTTTTTAGGCAGCGCTTTGAAGACGTTGAGAGCGTTTTTCTTCGGATACTTTCATTTTTATCCCCAGAAACACACGAAAAGATAGAGGTTCCGAGGAAGGCTATTGTATTTGCCCACGTTGTCACGGCTCCTGCGGCGGCTGAGGTCACAATGAAGGATATCAGTGCCATTGTGACGACCCAAGGCGGAGCGATGTCACACACGGCAATTGTGGCAAAGGCTCGTGGGATACCGTATGTAACAAATATTGAACTTAAAGATGTTGGAGTAGACTTAGATGGATCCAATGCGGTCGTAGATGGATTAGCAGGTCTTGTAATTCTCAATCCATATGAGGAGACGATACGTCGATACACTGCGTTGCAGAGTGTCCACGAAACGTACGTTGGTTCAAATGATGGAAAGCCCTGTGTGGGTGAGACAAAAGATGGGTGTCGGATTGATCTTTTGGCCAATGTCGCCGATGTAAGTGAAGCTGGACAGCTTCCTTTTTATGGTTTGGATGGGGTTGGTTTGTACCGAACTGAGTATCAGGTATTAGAATGTGGTCGTTTTCCTAGTGAAGAGGAACAGACCAGAAATTATGTTGATATGGTTCAAGCTGCGAAGGGGAAGTCTGTTGTCATACGCACCTTTGACTTTAGTTCAGACAAAGCATGGAGGGAGGCAGAGGGAATGCTTCCCGAGATTGAATGTGGATGTCGGCCCATGGAATTGTTGCTTGATCATCCGGATGTTTTCAGCGCTCACCTTCGTGCTATTGTCCGCGCTTGCGGGCGAGGTCCTGTCTCTATTTTATTCCCGATGGTTTCGTCTGTTGAGGATTTGGAGCGCTCGTTGCTGCTGCTTCATGAAGCGTGGTCTAAGGTTGGGGAAGGTTGGAAACTTCCGAGGCCGAAAGTTGGTGTCATGATAGAACTGCCATCTTTAGCTTTTCGTGTAGGAGAGTTTGCTGGAAAAGTTGATTTCTTTTCTGTTGGAACAAACGATTTGACGCAATATTCTTTGGCTGTTGATAGGGGCAACAGTGCATCTTTTGATACAGGCCTTTCTTTTCATCCAGGCCTTCTTCACCTTATGCAGTATATTGTGAAAGAGGCAGATGGTGTGGGCATTCCTCTTTGTTTGTGTGGGGAGATGGCTTCTGATCCACTACTCATTCCGTTTCTTATAGGGTTGGGTGTGCGCGAGCTGTCTATAGCTCCTCGTCTGGCTCCCACTGTAAAGCATGTATTGCGCTCTTTCACGATTGATGAAGCGGAACAAATAACTGATGCAGTTCTTTCAACAGATTCTGCGCAAGAGATTTATTCCTTTCTTGGAGCTCAATATCGAAAAATTCATTTTGGTAGTTAAATGAGAGTAGAGCCTGATAAAGAGGTTATGCCTCTTCATCCCTTGACGTCGCGGCAAAAAGAGTATGAATCTTTATGGAATCCTTTTCGGGAGGATGTTGAGAGTATTCTTCACTCGAAAGCGTATGTCCGTTATGTCGATAAGGCTCAGGTCATCTATCTGTCTCATCACGATCACATTACCTATCGGGGGCTTCATGTACAGCTTGTCAGTTCACTAGCTCGTGCCATAGGAAGGAAGCTGAACCTGTGTTTAGACTTAATAGAGGCTATCAGTTTAGGTCATGATATTGGCCATACTCCTTTTGGTCATGATGGGGAGCGCTATTTGAATGAGATTTCACAGGAGATTGGTCTTGGTGCGTTTTCTCACTCAAGACAATCGTGTCGAATAGCTACCTTAATCGAGCCTTTGAATTTAACGTTGGCAACATTGGATGGGTTTTTATGCCACGATGGCGGAATGGCCTCAAATCTTTTGCTTACGTCACCCTCCAAAGACTGGAAAACGTTTTCGGATGAGCTTGATGTTAAAGTGCAGGACCCTGAAAAAGACCTGCTACCAGCGACTCATGAGGCAGCTCTTGTTAAAATTTCTGATACCATCAGTTATTTGGAAAGAGACGTGAATGATGCAATCACTCTTGGAATTATCCAGGCGGAAGATGTGCCTGGAGGGCTATTTGAAGCGGATAGTCGGAAGATGACTTATCGTGTTGCGCAGGATTTGGTTAAGACCTTTAAGAGGACGGGGAAAATAGGGCTGTCGATGGAGATTTTTACTGCTCTAAAAGTGCTAAGGGAATTTAATTTTGAACGAATTTATCACCATAAGAATCTCAAGGCAGAATCGAATAAAATCAAAGAGGCATATCAACTCCTGTTCAGTCATTTACATAAGGAGTGGAAGACAAAAGGGAAAAAAAGCGTGCTTTGGGCCCACTTCTTACATAATAAAAACGAACCCTATGTCGACGGTTTTTCCTGTGAGGCACACATAATTGATTATATTGCTGGCATGACCGATGGATATTTCCTCAGGTTGTTTCATGAACTGTACGTGCCAAACGACATAAAGGTTCCTCATGTATTGCCTTTTTCTTGATTTCTCCTTTTCGGTGGGAGTATGTGCTCTTTTTGAGGACGGTTCTGTTGTTGAGGAGGTTCATCTTTCGAGGGCCGACAGTAAGCATCCTTGTCGTGTTTGGCAGGATTTATTGGGTCGAAAGGGAATTTCTCTTGATGAGGTCTCTTTTTTTTCCTGTGGTATTGGCCCAGGCTCTTTTACGGGTATCCGCAATGCTGCTGCCACGGTAAAGGGGGCCTCTTATGCGACGAACAAACCAATTGTAGCTCTTTCTAGCTTACTTTTATTCGCTCCGTTGAAAGAGGGTTCTTTCTGTATTGCCGTTGACGGGGGGGCGGGTGGAGTCTATTCACAGCGACTGGAGAAAAGAGGAGACACATATATTCTTTCGCCAACTACTCAGGAGAAAGAATTTTCCTTTCCTCCCGATGTAACTGCCGTTTCTCCTTCATTTGAGTGGTGTGAGAGTCTCCCGAAGGGGGCAATAGTACAAAAAACTAGTGCTCTCGTGGTGGCCAAGGTAGCCTTTCAAGAGTGGAAGTTGGGGAATGTCCATACATCTAAGACCCTTCCCCTTGCGTATTTACGAAAAACCCAGGCGGAAATAGAGAGAGAAAAACGGGCATAGCGAGGTCCGTTTGAAAGAAATTTTTCCGGGGTTGTGGAGATGCTTATCTTCTCCTTGCTAAAATATCAATGAGTTTTGTACCATTTCTCTGTATTTAGTGTGAAAAGAAGACCTTCTGTGAAATTGTTAGGAAAAGGGGTTCTCGTAAAAAGGGGCTCGTAACGCTGGGAAGATCTTAAGAGTGTAGTGTTGTTTTTTTTCCAAACAGCATTTGTTTCAAGATAGGATGTGTTCAAGCTAGGATATGCTCGCATGACAACAGTAAAGGTCCGACCTGGAGATTCAATTGATAAGGCGCTACGAGCTCTGAAGAAGCGCTTGGATAAGGAAGGCGTTATGAAATCAGTAAAGGCTCATCGTTTTTATTCAAAGCCTTCGATTAAAAAACGTATAAAATCTAAAGCTGCGAGTAAGTATAAAAGGCAAAGAGGCTAGTTGGAGTCGGTTCTGATGGGAAGGGCCTGCGTTCGATAGTTTCGTTTTGTTTAGTGATTACTACGTTTTTTCTTGTGTTTGTTGTTGGCCTTGTCTTTGATAGTCAATATTACTTTCAGTGATTAGTTTTTTCTTCATAAATCTCTGCCAGAAGGGTACATGATGGTTGATTATTACGAAGTTCTTGGTATTTCTCAAGGCGCTACGAAAGAGGAAATAAAAAAGGCATATCGTAAGCGTGCGCTCCAATTTCATCCTGATAGAAATCCTGGTGATCCCGAAGCTGAAAAAAAATTCAAAGAAATATCTGAGGCGTACGAGGCTCTCGGCGATGAAAAGCGTCGAGCTATGTATGACCGTTATGGCCCGGAAGGCATTCGTGAGACGGCTGGTTTTCCTGGTGGTGCTGGTGGATACTCTTCTATGGAAGAGGCTCTCAGAACATTCATGGGTGCTTTCGGTGGAGAGTCTGTTTTTGAAGATATGTTTGGCTTCTACGGCGGAGATAGCGGTGAAGTTGGGCGTCGGCAGCAGGGAGCAAGTAAGAGATTTACGGTCAGCGTTTCATTTGCCGAGGCAGTCACGGGAATTGACAAAGAAGTTACGCTCAATAATTTTATCGTTTGTGAAACGTGTGGAGGACGTCGAACAACCTCTTCTCAAGGGGTGAAACGGTGTTCTCGTTGTGGTGGTGCTGGTCAGGTTTTTGAGCAGCGAGGATTTTTTAGTATGTCGATGACATGCTCACAATGTCATGGTGAGGGGCAAACGATCGTTGACCCCTGTTCTGCATGTAATGGTGAGGGGAGGGTAAAAGCTAAGCGAAAGGTACATTTTCACATTCCTCCGGGCATTGATACGGGAATGCGCCTGAAACTTGGTGGCTATGGTGATGTCGGTTATGGCGGAGCTCCTCCGGGGGATCTGTTTGTCTACGTCAAGGTGGAACCACACGAAATTTTTGAGCGTCAGGGAAATGATATTACTTTAGATCTCCCGATAGGCATTACAGAGGCAACATTAGGTTGTAGAAAAGAGATTCCTTCTTTCAATCAGGGGATGTGCAAAATTTCCATTCCTGCCGGCACTCAGTCTGGCAAAATCTTTCGCATCAGGGGCGAGGGATTTCCTGGGCTTCAAGGCGGAGGCCGGGGTGATTTGTTAGTTCGTATTGTGGTTGAAACCCCATCGGAGATAACAAAAGAGCAACGTCAGATTCTTGAGCAGCTTAAGGAGGGAGAGCTTACGGCTAATTACCCTAAAAAGAATGCGTTTCATGCAAAGCTCAAAGAATTTTTCGCATCAACAGAAAAATCTTGAGACTCGTTGTTTAATACTCATTATTGATGTATTCTGTCCTCAGTGTTGGGGAGTATGTTCCTCGAAGTCATATGAGAAAATGTGAAAAAGAGACGGTTTTTCACTGCAATGTGGATCATCTTTTTGTTTTTGGATAAGAAAGATGGTCGATCTTGCAGGGCAAAAGGTCCACCTGAAAATTGCGACTTTTTGACCCTCCCTGCTCTTTGGACTTCTGGGCTACTCAATTGGGAGGATCTGATTATGCGCTGTGTTATTTTTCTCTATATGTGCGTTTTTTCTGTTTGCTCTCTACAGGCGGAGGAGATGATACCAAATCAGGGACCAGAACTGGAACTTTTGATTCACGAGAAGGAAATCGTCCGAAGGATCCATTCAGTTGCTGCCCTTTTGGATAAGGAGTATGAGGGAGAGCATCTGACAATAGTCATGATTATGAAAGGGGCTATCTGTGTGGGATCGGAGCTTATGAAGAGCTTGAAAACTCCCCTTTCACTCGAATATATTCGAGCAAAAAGTAATGGCAGTCGTACAGAGCCAACTGTACATGGCCTGGATGATTTGCTCTTGACTGATAAGCATGTACTGGTGGTCGACGATGTTTTTGCCACTGGGTGCACAATGAAGTATGTTGTTGAACAGGTTCAGAAAATGAATCCCAAAAGTGTGAAAAGTCTTGTTCTTCTTTCAAAGAAAAGGTCTCGTCATTTTTCTTTTGAACCTGACTACTCTCTCTTTGAAGTTGGATCGGCATTTGTTGTTGGATTTGGTATTGATCATGAGGACAAATACCGGGGACTGCCTGGTGTATATTGCCTTACAGAGCCGTTTTAGAACGCCTATATGGGGTGCTTCGGATATGCTGATGGGCGATGGAGACAGGGATTGAGAGGGATTCTTTTTCAAGAAACTCTGAAACGGTTTTGTGAGCTGTTTCTGGAGAGTTGCTTTCTTGTGAAAGGTGGGCGAGGTATATCTGTTCGAGGTTTGGATGAGCAATCTCTTTGAGGAGTTTTGCGGCCTCCAAATTTGATAGGTGACCTGTTTTACTCAAGACCCGTCGTTTATATATCTCTGGACGAGATGATGCATGGACCATCTCTGGTTGGTGGTTAGCCTCTAAGCAGACGACATGACAACCTTTCAGGTTGTGAAGTAGGGATGGGGTGACAAATCCGGCATCGGTACAAATTCCGATCTTAGTATCTTGTGTTTCAATAGTGAACCCTACAGGGTCGACACCATCGTGGGGGATTGTAAACGGGGAGATATTCATCCCGCAAAACTCAAAGGGCTCATCTGTTGTGAAAATGTGAAAACGTGGGCAGTCTCCGAGCGATTCGACAATACTTTCAGCTGTTTGATAGTTAGCAATTATTGGAATTTGATACTTGAGAGCGAGAGTTTTTAGTCCACTGATATGATCGAAATGCTCGTGGGATATGATGATAGCATCTATGGATTCAAGGGTAGTAGAAAGTGTTTCGAGATGCTTTGAGATAGCCTTGGCGCTGATGCCCGCGTCGATCAAAATGTTTGCCCTTGGCGTTCCAAGGAAAAGACAGTTCCCCTTGGAACCTGAAGCCAGAGGGCAGAAGATCGTCATGGGTTTCCTCTTTATTCGACCACGTCAGAAGAGACTTCTTCTTGCATATGTTTAGGGAAGTAAATCTTTCTAGGGCGAGCTCCGTCTTGGGGCCCAATAATTCCTTTTCGCTCTAGTTGATCCATAATGCTGGCAGCACGGGCATATCCAATCTTTAGCTTTCTTTGCAAAAATGTTGTAGAGGCATTACCGGTGGAAAAAACTGTCTGTTTTGCCTCTTCGAATAAATCATCGAGATTAGAGTCATCCTCATCGTCATCATTTTGAACTGCAAGTTGGTCAAGAGAACCGATGATGTAATCCTGAGAAATTTGGGTATTAATTGATTTGAGAACTCTATTGATTTCATCATCACGAACAAAAACTCCTTGAGCACGAAGTGGCTGTGAGCTACCTGGCATAAGGATAAGCATGTCTCCATTTCCAAGTAAAGTTTCAGCGCCAACATCGTCGAGAACGATCTGACTGTTCACACGGCTAGCAACCTTAAAAGAGATACGTGCGGGAAAGTTTGCTTTGATAATGCCTGTAATGACCTCTCTAGAGGGCCTTTGTGTGGCAAGGATGAGATGGATACCCACAGCACGAGCCATTTGAGCAATGCGAGCGATCGGAGTTTCAACATCCTGACTTGCTATCATCATCAAGTCTGCAAGTTCATCAATGATACCAACGATATAGGGAAATTTATCAGGGATGGTGACGTGCGCTTTAGATTCGACTTCAGCATTTGGAGTGCGCTTGTTGAAAGAGTCGATGTTTCTCGTTCCTGTGATACGAAGGATTTCATAGCGTTTTTCCATCTCTCGTACCAGCCAGTTCAAGGAGGCAGCGGCGGTTTGAGGGTCAGTGATCACCGGGGCAAGCATATGGGGAAGGTTTGTGTATGGGGCGAGTTCAACCTTCTTTGGATCTACCATCAAAAAGCGAATCTCATCGGGGCGACAGAGCATGAGAATGGACATAACGATGGAATTGATACAAACCGACTTTCCAGACCCTGTTGCCCCGGCAATGATGCAGTGTGGCATTTTGGTGAGATCGGCGAGAACCAAGTCACCGTTGACAGCTTTCCCGAGCAGCATAGGGATTTTGTAGGGGGTTTCCCTTTGCTGGTAGGCAGTCAAGAGCTCTTTGAAATTAACCTCTTGAGGCCTGTGATTTGGTACCTCGATTCCAACGGCTGCCTTCCCAGGGATTGGGGCGATGATGCGGATGGACTTTGCTTCCATGTTGAGAGCAATATCATTGCCCAGATTTTTGATCTTCCCAACTTTAACTCCTGTTGGGGGATGGACCTCAAACATGGTGATAGTGGGGCCGCAATGGACCTGTCCTACTTTTGCTTCGACACCAAAATTAGCGAGGGTACTCTCGAGTCGTTCTGCCTTTTTTTTGAGTTCTTTTTTTACTTCAGTAAGATCGACCCTTTTTGGGGGGTTGAGCATGGAAATTGCAGGGAGTCTGTACGTCGCCGGACCTGATTGAGTGGATATAGAAATCGCAGCTTTGGAGGCTGCAGGCCATAATGGAGGGGCTTTTTTTCCTTTTTTGGTCCTAACCTTTTCATCGAGGTTGATACCAAACTGGACAGGGCTTTCTGGGTCAAAACTTTCCTCATCTTTTGTTTTGTCTTTTGTCCCTTCGATTTTGGCTTTCCACAAAAGAGAGAGATCGAGGTCAAAGAGTTTGATAAGGCTAATAAAAAGGACCGTGGATGAGAGAAGGGCTGTTCCAACGACATTAAAAAGTCTTTCGAAGTTGACATAAGGAGTATCAAAGTAAAGCTGAGTCATGGGAAGGCCGCCGAGGGGAAAGAGCCATGCTGTCTGTTTAGCTCCAATCAGGGCATACCATTGGTTGGACAGTGTTGGGAAGAGTGTTCCGAGAAGAGTTGTGAGCATTGAGAGAGAAAATAAGGATGTCAACGCGAAGGTAAACCGTTTCCAGGAATATTTTTCTATACGATTTCGTAGTAGGTTTGAGCTTAGTATTCCGAGACCACACAATCCAATAAGGGAAACAGGTCCAAATAGAAAGAGCCAGAGGAGGCTGCTTATATATCCAAAAAGACCGAAGACATTGCCTATCGAGGCTTCGGCTTGAAAGCTCCATAGGGAGACGACCTGGCTGATGGTAAATGCTGCGAGTATAACACCATAAATGTCAGGATGACGCTTTGGATGCCAAAATGGATGTGAGTTTTCTGCCATGAACCAACCTTTTCTAGGGCTTTTTTCCGAATGATCTCTCGATAGGAGGGCTTTTGTCAATGGAAGAAACTCGAACGGGCAGCGTAGGGTGTCACGTGGGTTTTTGAATAGTACGAACAGCCATTTTCAGAAATAAACGAGGCCGCACCCTACGATGGGTATCGCTGGGACTTTACGTAGGTCACAAATCAGGGGCATAACGCGGTTATAAGAAAGCCGTAACCCAAGTTACACTGCCGGCCCAATCTGTTTATCGGCCGAGGTTGCGTGTAATCTTTGTTCGATTCTTTGATTTGCAAGAACAATAGTAACAATTTCTTGAACCAAATAGATATCTTTGACAGCTGTGGGGTCTCCATCTCTGGCAACACGCTCGCTGAGGAGTGTTTTGGCTTTACCCACGAGAGAGGCATTACTTCCACGGATTTCTGCGTTTTTGAGGGATTTGTAGTTGTATCTCTTGTAGTCATTTCCCTTGGAGACGTAAATGGGTAGCTTTTTAAGTCGCGCAACTTTCCTTGCACTGCTGATGTGCATGAGTGTTCCGAGAGGTGGTATGCCTTCGAGTAGACCGGCGATTATGTTTGCTATTCCGTGCATGGTGTGTTCTATGGGGCGACTTACCCAGGAAGGGTTTCGTGTAAGCATTGCTACAAGAAAACCTGTAGCGAAGCATGTAGATGCCGCTGTGGTTTGAAGGATACCGAGCGCTACCTTCATAGTAGCTGGTATAACTCCAACGACTGGAACTACGGCTGATTTGCTCAAATATTCTTCTGTTTTGCTAAGGCCAAACTCTACCACGTTCATAATTTTCACAATACTCGTTCTCCTTTTGTGCTTCACACATGTTGGCGTTTACCATGGAGACAAATTTTTGTGGAATAAAAATGGTGGCGAAACAAAGATGCCAACATGAGCAAGATATTTTCACTCAACGCATTCTTCAGCTTTTGACGAAAGCCCCCCCCAAAAAAGCCCAGTAGCGGCTCTGAGGGGGGGGCGACAAGAGATTGCTATCTAAGCAACTTTTGTTGCTCGCTCCCGAGCAGAAGTTGCCTGTGTTGCCTCCTCCTCGAACCGTCGTTGAGCCTCTTTTGTCTCTGCTAGAATCGTGGTTACGGTCCAAGTAGCTGCACGATATCGCTCGGCATTTGTAGGATCTTTGCCTTCGATAATCTCTTCAAATCTCTCATTGGCTTTTTTCACAAGAGCAGCATCTGTCCCACAAATCCTTGCTCTTATAAGGGCGCTATACGGGGCAGTAAAATCATTTCCGTTGGAGGCATAAAGCGGATCAGACTGAGGGGCATTTTTGTTGGCTTTCCTCGCAAGGTATAGGAGTGTGCCCAAAAGGGGAATGCCTTCAAAAATACCGGCAGAGATGTTCATTATTCCGTGTAGGATATGTTCAGTTGGTCGTCGTAGCCAAGAAACATTTCGTGTGGCGATTGCTGGAACTAGAGTCAACAGTAGACAGGTTGTCGCTACGCTAGTCTGAATTGCCCCAAGGGCTACTTTTGCGACTGATGTGAATGTGCCAACAACGGGTACAGCTGCTGCTTTGCTTAGGCATTCCTCGGCCTTGCTGAGGCCAAACTCTACGTTATTCATAATCTGCATATTGCGTGCTCTCCACATTTGATATTGTAAATGGTACGGGGACCATTGTGGCAGGATTATTGTATTTAAATACAGGCATAATTGGGGGCAAGAGCGAGTATATATGGGTTAGATATAAGCGATGAAAATTCGGCAGCAAAGCGCCCGAAGTTCATGCAATTTGTGGAGGAAGAGGCTGTGCGCAACTTGGGTTTTAAGCCGCTTCACTTAATCGGGGTGCCACTTCGGGTGCGACGAAATCAACGTCTGGTCGGTTCCCTTCCTTAGAAAGAATTTTACGGACGATTTTTTGCGCTATCAAATACCGTCCGAAATTTGTAAGCTCTTTTCCGGCAGTCTTTTCTCCGAATCTTGTTTGAGCTTTTTGGACAAGCCGAGCGTCTGTTCCGCCTATGGTCGGCGTAACAAGTGAGTTATAGGGCATATTAAAATTATTTCCACTTGAGGCGTACAGAGGTTTGCCGAGAAGGTTCTTTTTGAGTGTTCTCTTAGTGAGATACATGCATGTGCCTATTAGGGGGATACTTTCAACTGCGCCACTGATCATGTTTAGCACACCATGAGCGATATGCTCCACGGGACGGTTGATCCAGGTGATGTCTCGTGCAAGTGCTGGCGGAATGCAGGCAGCTAAACATATTGTTGCAGCAACGGCTTGAATAGCGCCAAGGGCTACTTTTACTGCGGCAGGAACCGTGCCGAGAACAGGTATTGCTGTTGCCTGGGTGAGCTTTTCCTCAACCTTACAAAGGCCGATCTCTATGTTATCCATTATTTTCATAGGTAATGTCTTTTATTGCTATTAAAAGAGTTCATTGTATGGCATGAACGGTTTTTTAGCAACAAAATATTAATATAATATACGTGTAATTGACCGATTTATTAGAGTCATGAAGTGCTTTTGGGTAAAAAATGGGGCGACCAACGGGGCTCGAACCCGCGACCCTTGGAACCACAATCCAATGCTCTACCAGCTGAGCTATGGCCGCCAACAACAAGAAGTAGACGAAAATTGTATATATAAGACCCTGATTTTGTCAAATTATCCCCCAAAGACCTGTGCGAATGAAAAAAGTAAAAAAATGACCCCTTTCAAGCCGCGCACAACGTGCGCTCTTACTCACGGACGGCACAAACTAAATGCGTGATTGCAGCTGAGACCATGAGATTGATGGGGGGTTTGTTGTGGAGATCAAACGAGTTGGTTTTGTCCAACGAAATAGGATGGGGTCGTGAAACATGTGCATTTGATTCAAAGATAAAAGAACTAAGTTTTGATATTTGTTACGTAAGTTAACAAATATTCTTCATTTCTCTCTACCACTTACTCCCCACAAGGTCGTCCATAAGTCTTTTATTATAGGTTGGTTGTGTTTCTGTCGTTGTTTTGTATAAAAAAACAATAGTTTAATAAATATCTTTGTTGATATGGGTGGGCTTCGCAAAGAAAAAATTTAAATACGTATCTAGGGACTCGAAACAATAATATGAAGCGAACAATATTCGTTCTGGTCTTTGTCGCCTTTTTAGATGCCACCGGCTTTGGTCTCGTCTTTCCCCTTTTCTCATCAATGCTTTTTGACACCGAATGCACGCTATTGAGTGCCGAAGCCTCTGATGCTGTCAGAGGAATGTGGTTAGGGATACTTTTATCACTTGCTCCGATGACCCAAATGCTTGTTTCCCCATTTTTAGGGGGGCTGTCCGACAAATTTGGAAGAAAACCCGTTATTCTCTTTTGTTTACTTTTTGGAACAGTTGCGTATCTGTTTGCCGCTTATGCCGTGCATGTCGAAAGTCTTACGGGCCTTGTTTTTTCCAGAATTTGTATAGGAATACCCTTTGCAACCTTTGGTCTTGGGAATGCGGCTATCTCCGATATTTCCACGGACGAGGAAAAGGGTCGGGGATTTGCGTGGATGAATTCGGCATATGGAAGCGGGTTTGCTGTTGGTCCACTATTGGGAGGTCTTTTAGCTGGAAATCTTTTGTTTGCTCAGCAGAGCTTTGTTCGTCCTTTTATTATCTCAAGTCTTTCTCTTGCTGTTGCGGTTCTCTTTGTTATTTTCTGGTTGCCCGAGACAAGGAAGGTGACAGCGCAGCCAGCCTCCAAAGAAGAGGGTATTTTTAGAGAACTAATGAATGCCGATACAAAAGTTATTTATTTATTATTGGGAACCTTCTTTTTTAGTTTTGGTTGGGTCTTTTATATCGAGATGATCCCCGTCTGGTGGATGTCTCGGTATAACCTCGATCCAACTCAAGTTGGAGTATTATTTGCGTTTGGTGCATTTTGGCTTGTTCTCACGTGCACGTTCGCTGCAGGCCCCATTTTGAAGCGGTTTCGTCCAATAGTCTTGTTCGAAGTGGTCTCTTTCTTCCTTTGTTTCTCCATCTGGATGGTCTTTGTGATTGATACCCCGGCGGTCTACTTAGTTGAAATCGCCCTTCAAAATATAGCGGCGGGATTGCTTTTTCCTGTAACGGCAGTGGCAGTTTCAAATACAGCAGCGGCTGATCATCAAGGTAAAACCATGGGAATTTACGCCGCCGCCCAAGGGTTTGGGTTTGGACTTAGCCCCATGACATCGGGATTGTTTATAGGTTTTCATCTTATGATGCCGATCGCGCTAGGAGGGCTTTTTGTCTTCATCTCCTTTATCTTAGCACGAACAGTTCGGCGAAGAGAAGTTATGTCCCTTGTTCCAGATGATCAAATAGAAGTGTAGCTTTTCCATAAAACCAAGTGTGGGGTTCGATCTTCGAGTTGTCATCTCGGTATATTGAAATTTTTCCTTGAAGATAAACGTCATTATCTAGGGTTCCTCATAGCCGTGTAATTTTTACATAAAAAGCATATACGAAATTCAATTCTCGTGTTACAATCGCCCTCGTTGCAAATTTTTTCTTGAGATTTTTATGTCGCGGCGAGTTCTCTTTGTTCTCTTGTTCATTGTCCTTCTAGATGCCATAGGGTTCGGGTTGGTCTACCCCCTCTTTTCCATAATGGTTTTCGACCCCCACTCCACGCTTTTGCATCCCTCAACATCTCAGGCGACAAGAGGGGTCATTCTCGGTATTTTACTCTCCGCGATGCCTATAATACAGATGATGGTTGCCCCATGGATAGGGCGGCTTTCAGATAGATATGGGCGGAGGCTTGCTATCTTATGCTGTCTTAGCTTTGGGCTTCTCTCTTGCATTGGAGCAGCAATATGTGTAGAAATGAAGTTTCTTGTTGGCCTCATACTTTCACGAGCCTGTATGGGGGTCTGCTTTGTGAGCTACGCTCTTGTTAACACTTGCATTGTTGATGTCAGTGGTGAAAAAGATAGAGGGCGTCGCCTGGCCTGGGTTCAGTCTGCGTTTGGGGCTGGGTTTGCCTTGGGGCCTCTTCTTGGTGGTATTTTAGTAAATGAGACGTTGTTTTCTACTGTCAGTTTTGCTCGTCCTTTTATTGTGAGCGCAGTGCTTGTCATTACAAACATCATCTGCGTTGTGCTGTGGCTTCCAGAGACGCGAACGCCGGAGACGCAAACATCAGAAACGCAGGGTAACAGAAGGTCGGGCATACGAGGACTTTTGTCATTAGACAAAACCGTACTTCTTCTTCTGCTCGCTACCTTTTGTTTTTGCTTTGGCTGGTCCATGTATTTTGAATTCCTGCCCGTTTTGTGGATTAAGCGGTTTACAATGAGTCCTTCTGAGGTTAGTGTATATTTTTCTTATAGCGGTCTGTGGTATGTCCTCCTTTGTACCTTTCTTGTCGGGCCGATGCTCAAGCTCTTTCGTCCACAGATCTTGTTTGAAAAGGCCTCTTTAATGCTTGCCATTTTGATTGTGCCAGTTTTCTTTATCACAATACCGGCTCTTTACTTCCTGCTTCTTCCCCTTCACAACGTGTGTGTTGCATTTCTTTTCCCGCTTGCGGCGCTCATCATGTCGGAGAGGGCCGCCCCCGACGATCGAGGCAGGATCATGGGTTTTATGACATCAGCTGAATCGCTTGGATTAGGACTGAGTCCATGTGTGGCCGGACCCTTGCTCGGTCTACACCTGCTCACCCCCATGGTGGTTGCGATCATATGCCTATCACTGGCAAGCATTACCACGAGGTATGTCAGAAAAAAAGAAGAATTAGAGAAGAGTTTTTTGTCGGCATAACCCTTCCATTTTTAAGGTGTTATAATTTGGGAATAGAGAGGCTTTTGTCTTCTTAAAATATCATTTTAGGTGTATTGTGAGGCCGTTTTTTTTGAACGGTTTTTTTGTTTACTAGAACTATATTTGGTGCCAAACTGCCGATTTCCGAAGGCCCCTTTTCAGTGGTGTTTTTATGTCTCGTCGAGCCCTTTCTGTGATTATATTTATTGTTGTTTTGGATGCCATGGGATTTGGGCTAGTATACCCTCTCTTTTCTGCGATGGTTTTTGATCCTCACTCCACGCTTTTGCACCCGTCGACATCACAAACTGTGAGAGGAATTCTTTTCGGAATTCTTCTCTCTTCGATGCCCGTAACACAGATGGTAGTGGCTCCGTGGATTGGGAGGCTTTCAGATAAATATGGGAGAAAACCTGTTATTTTATTTGTTTTAAGCTTTGGGGTACTCTCTTCTTTGGGGGCGGCTGTGAGCATACAGGGGCAGTTTCTTATTGGTCTCATTCTTTCCCGAGCTTGTATGGGGGTCTGTTTTGTGAGTTATGCTCTTGTCAATACTTCTATTGTTGATGCAAGTAATGATGAGAATAGAGGGCGCAGGTTGGCCTGGGTGCAGTCTGCATTTGGGGCTGGATTTGCACTGGGACCGTTTTTTTGGGGTATTCTGGTAAATGAAACCTTATTCGGTACCCTGAATTATGCGCGTCCCTTTCTTGTGAACGGTCTCCTCATTTCCATGAATATCGTCTGTGTCTTGCTTTGGCTTCCAGAAACGAATAGGTCAGTGGGTCAGAGTAAAGAACGGTCAGCTGACACTCAGAGTCTTTTTTCGGTAGACAAAACTGTACTGCTTCTTTTGCTGGCCACATTTTCTCTTTGTTTTGGATGGTCGATGTATTTTGAGTTTGTTCCCGTTTGGTGGATAAGGTGGTTTACAATGAGCGCCTCGGATATTGGGATATACTTCTCCTACTGGGGGATATTATATGTTGCTACAACAGCCTTTGTAGTTGGGCCCATGCTCAAGTTGTTTCCTCCGCAGCTCTTGTTTGAGAGAGCCTCTTTTCTGCTTGCTCTCCTCGTTCTACCCGTTTTTTTCATTACTGTGCCGGCTCTTTACTTTTTCCTTATGCCCTTCCAGAATTTGTGTGTTGGTTTACTCATCCCGCTTACGGCCCTTATTATCTCAGAGAAAGCCCCCCCCGATGATCGAGGTAGGATCATAGGCTTTCAAGCTTCGGCGGAATCGCTCGGCTTTGGATTGAGCCCATGCCTGGCAGGACCCTTGCTGGGTCTCCATCTGCTTGTGCCCGCTGTGATCGCGGTACTCTGCTTGCTGTTGGCTAGCCTCACCATGCGGTATGTTCGAAAAAAGAGCACTTTACACCCGATTACTTCGTAACACCTTATAATTAATGAGTTGGGTTTTTCTGGCATTCAGTTGTGCAAAAAGGTGTATCTCTACAGTCAACGTACACGTCGCGTACTCCTTATGATTCGAGGGGAGTCCGTCCCATGTATACTCGTTTTTTGTAAAGAATGTTTCTTTATGATACAATAAAGGGTCCGATTTTTTTGTTAACCCGAAAAGAGTGAGAAACTATGACAAATCGACAAAATTGTTTTAGGAAGTTTTTCAGCAATAAGGGGCCTTTGGTTGTTTTTGCTGCTAGTGTTATGCAGACATGTTTGGGGAGTATTTATGGATGGAGTGCTTATGTGTCCGCTCTCCAGTCCTCATACAAGCTTACGGCTGTAGAGACAAGCGCTATCTTTGGGGTAACGACTACTGTTTTTGTCCTTTCCATGATTATTGCGGGTCGTCTCCAGGAGAGATTTGGACCTCAGAAAATTGCCGCCTTTGGTGCTCTTGTTTTTTGCGGTGGCTACCAAATAGCTTCTTTTTCACAAGGTGCCTTCGTACCTTTGCTCGTTGGTATTGGCATTCTCTCAGGAACTGGTATTGGATCGGGTTATGTCAGCTCTCTTGCAACAGCAACGAAGTGGTATCCGAAGCGGCTCGGATTGGTTACGGGTATTGTCGTGGCTGGATATGGAGGTGGGTCTATTATTCTCTCAAAAGTTGTGCATACCCTTCTCCTCAATGGGTGGGATGTGTTGGAAGTTTTTAGGGCTGTAGGACTCGGCATAGGGGCCATTCTTCTTCTTTGCACATGCGTTCTTACACGACCTCAGGTAGAAAATCAGAGTGAAAAACAATCTTCTGAACGGCCAAAGGCGCAGCTTTTGTTACCTCTACTCGGTATGTTTGCTGGTACTTTTGGTGGGTTGATGGTGATTGGCAACCTCGCTCCCATTGCTCTGGCTTCTGGTCTTAGCTCTTCTTCTGCTGTGTTAGCGATATCCTTCTTTGCTCTGGGTAATATGTTGGGACGGGTTGCATGGGGTCTGGTCTACGATAGAATTGGAAACAAGGCAATTCCGCTTTCCCTGCTCTTGCTCGCCGCATCTGTACTGTCACTCATTGGCGGAGTCTC
>Ga0180438_10003908_pt1 | contig 21999 bp, 19 predicted proteins | sample SS_ome_12_FD_132455 | JGI IMG/M metagenome (GOLD analysis project Ga0180438, IMG submission 132455) | Hypersaline lake sediment archaeal communities from the Salton Sea, California, USA - SS_3_D_2 metaG | ecosystem: Environmental > Aquatic > Non-marine Saline and Alkaline > Hypersaline >...
GCCAGCCATCCAGCCAAGAACGCAAGCCACGCCCCACCGATCACAGCCAACGTACGCGACCAACGCTCGGATGTCCATGCTGTTCGTCGCCGTCGCCTTGCCCCCTTCTCCTGTCGAGCCGTCCGCCGTAGGAGCAACCCGAACGAACCTATCGCGATGCACCAAAACAGAACACCATCCCACACATATTCCCGCCGATAGGCGAAATAGAACTGGCCCAGGATAGCGAAGCCTAGCCCAATGATCAATAGCAGAGCAAAAGTCCCCCGTGTCTGTTTCAAGGCTCCCTCGCCACACCGTACACTAGGTTTTTCCAGGCTTCCGTGCCACAAGAAAGAGGTATGCACCCTGTTGCGGGAGTGGTTCCTCGTAGACCGGTCTCAGAATCCGCTCTGTCAACCATAGATTGGCCCGCGAGGGACACAGCACCCAGCGTCCGAACAGCTTCTTGCACAGTAGCGAAGGCAGCCCTAGGTAGTGTCCCCACTCCAAGACTGTGAGTGCCCGGCGAGTGAAATAAGGCCACCAGCTAACCAGGCACAGCCCTGCTTCCTCCAGTCGCTGCTGCCACACGTCGATATTGTCTTCATGGAAGTGACGGGAGATACGATTAAAGAGCTGACGATATGCCTCACCTAGTGAGCAAAGACCCACGCCATCCAGTATCCGCCCAATCGAGAGAAAGGGCAGGAAATCAGGGCCAGGCACGCACAGGTAAAACGCACCGCCGGGCCTCAGCACTCTGGTTGTCTCTGCCAGCACGGGTTCCAGATAACGGATATGTTCCAGCACCGAGTTGCTCACGACAGTGGCAAAGTATCCATCAGGATAAGGCATTCGCGCTCCCTCGGCTTGCGACAACACACAATAAACCCCACGGTCGCGAGCTTCGGCCAACGGTCCCCACCATGGATCAAACCCTGCCTCCAGTGCTCTATCAAAGGCAACTGAGGCAAAGTGTCCATCGCCGCAGCCCAGGTCAAGCACGGGTGAGGTGGCTGGTAGGTCGGCGTAGAAGCGAGCCTCCACCGCTCGCAGCAGACCCCGAAAAGCAGGCAGCTCGCACAGATGTCGCCAGAGCAGGTCGTCTGCATTACTCATAGCCGTCAGACCGTCAGGGCAGTATCAGGTCTGACCGCCCTTCTCTTCCCACAGCAACCGCTCGAAAAGCATCTCATACTCTATTGCAGTGCGCTCGGTGTTGAATAGAGCGACGATCTCCTCCTGAGGGCACACATATTCCCGATGATTGTCCTTATCGATCACGCGAAGAATAGCCTCAGCCAAGGCCTCGCTGTCGCCCACCGACACGACCTCGCCCATTCCAGTCTGAGACACTGGCTGGCGCACCCCCGGCAGGTCGCTGGCAATCGAAGGGGTTCCACACAACATCGCCTCCACCTGCACCAGTCCAAACGTCTCTGTCGAATTGAGGCTGGGCACGACGATGACATCCAGATTGCGATAGAAAGCGGCCATCTGTGATGGGTTGAGCACTCCCAAGAACTTCCACTGCTCCGTATGATGGCGGAGCAACGGCTCCAGCCGCCGAGCGTATGCCTCCTCGCCCATCACGTCCCGGTACTGCCCAGCGAAAAGGACCAACGCCTCAGGGTAAACCTCCAGCACCCGCGGCAGTGCATCCAACAGCACCTCAACACCCTTCTCAGCGGCCAGTCGTGCTGCCATCCCAATCACCGGCCCCCTTCCATCCAGATGATGCATCTTGGCGAAGGCCGCCACTGCCCCCGGCCCTATCGGAGGCAGTTCCACTGGTGGAGGAATAATCTCTATCTTGCGATGGAAGGCGCGCAGGAAAGGTGAGTGATCGGCAAAATCCTGTGTGTAGGCGACTACTCGATCAGCCATACCCCCTGCAAACCGGTTCATCACGTGCACGACCTGGTTGACCAGCCAGTTGAATGGACCAGGAGGTAGCTTCAAGTCGCAGTGATACGTTAACACGGTGGGCTTCCCCATCAATCGTCCTCGGGCCGCCACACCGGCCGCGTCAAACTGTGGCAAGTGCAAGCTGATGACATCATGCTCCTGCACCAAACGCGTAGCCATCAGACCAAAGGTGGGCATAATCACCCCCTTGCTGAGGCGGAAGAGGACCGGCGCGCGCACGACCCGCACGCCATCCTCCATCGCGTTCAGGGGGCAGGAGCGGTCGAAACGCGATGTCAGTACAGTAACCTGATGACCTCGGGTCGCCAACCCCCGCGCCAACCGCTCGGCATAGATGGTCAAGCCACTGGTATGTGGACGATAGTAGGTGAGAACAATCAAGACTCGCAATAGGATCTCCTCTCGTCATCTGGCTTTCTTCAACTCAATGCTGGCATCCCCTCGGGCCGCGGCTTGACCCTGCAGCCAACCCAGGGAAAGGCTCTCCCGTCCTAGTCCCACTAATCCCAGCAAGGAGCCCAATACATACTGGAAGGTATGAGTGGCAAAGGCAATGGTGACCGCCTGGCTTGTCGGTATATCAAAGGGGACTTCCAGCCCGTACCGGGCAACCGCGTGGAATACCCCCATCGCTCCGGGCGAGGAGGGGACCGCCATTCCGAGCCCCACTACACAGACCAAGAAGGGGGCGGCTAATACCGGGGGGCGCAGCAGAAAGGCTCGCATCAGCGTCCAGTAGAAAACAACCACGCAGACCCAGGTCACCACAGACCACGCCAACAATGCTATCCCACGCCGCCCAGAGCGAAGTGGCTCGAGCCCCTCAAACAGGCCATCTAGCCACTGTGCCCAGCGTTCACCATCCAACTTGGGTACCCAACCCAACATCCGGCGCACCGTCAACCGTCCCCAATCTGGTCGAAAAGCTAGGAGTAGCAACACCGCCAGAACCACCAAAGCTGCCCCTCCTCCAACCAAGCCAGCTACCACAGTATTGCTTACTCCACTGATGAAGGGAGTCACTCCCGCCAGGAGTGCCACCACTATCAGCATATCCAGCACTCGCTCCACCACAACGGTGGAAAGAGCAGCGGCGATAGAGATCCTGCCACGCTGGCCGATCACTATCGCCCGAGCAGGATCACCCAACCGGAAAGGGAGCACGTTACTAACTAGGTAGCCGATGTTAGTAACCCAGAAGCAGCGAGAGAGGCTCACTTCTGGCCCTAGCAGCAACTGCCAGCGGATGGAGCGAGCATACAGGTAAGCCAACATCCCTATAGTGGCTGGTATAAGATATATATACTCTGCCTGGGCCAACGCCTTCACAACCCGGGGTAAATCAACCCCTGTCAGCGCTATCGCCAGCGCCGCACCGCTGATGATCAGGCCTGCCCACAATCGCCACTGCCTTTTCCGTTTCACGGTAGGGGATTATACCATAACGAGGCTGAACTTGCTACATCTAGGCGAAGAGCTATAATCTGTGTCAACCGTTATTCGGCGGTTGATCAAGCAAAGCAGGAAAAAAGAATGTCAAGGAGAACAGAATGGCTACAATTGAGCGCAGCTTCTTCGTCAAGGCCTCACCGGAGCAGGTCTTTGCGTTTCTGGCAGATCACGCCAACGACACCCAATGGTTGCCCGGCATGGTGGACTCGCGAGACTTCACTGGGGAAGGCACCGATTACCAATGGGAGTGGACCTTCAAGATGGTCGGCATCTCCTTCAGCGGCACAGGTCGGGTTACAGAACATATGCCACCTCAGCGCCACGTCGTTGAAACTCGAGGTGGAGTCACGAGCACTTGGGCGTGGACTCTAGAGCCAGAAGGGGATGGGACGCGTGTTTCCCTACAGATGGAGTACACAGTCCCTGTGGCAACCGTCGGCAAGATAGCCGAAAAGCTCCTGCTCAAGCAGAATGAAAAAGCAGCCGACGAGGGGATCGCCAGCTTACAACGCATCCTGGGATAGAGAGCCTACGGCACTCGCCGCCAAATCACCACCTGCGGGTGATCGTAGACAACAAAACTCTCATCCAGACGCCCAAGGCGCAGAATGACACGACCTTCCGGTCTGCACAGCTCAGGCAGCGAGAAGTCCAAGTTAGCAGTTGGGTTATCTACCAACACCAACGATCCCAAGCGCGGATGACGCCCGAAGCAAGCGATCGGCTCATATCCTACCTCACCTACTCTACCTGCAAAGAGTTGTCGGTAATAGCGGGCAGTAAGCAGATACCGCTCTGACCACCGCGCCAGCGTCGCGTACCCGCGCTTACTGGCAATGACTATATAGCTAGCCTCTGCCAGGGCCTCTCCCATCGCCGTCCATTTTTCCTGAGTGTCATCATCAAAGATTGGAAGCTCCCGCAGGTCATAACCCGTCGCATTCAATGGCAGCGGATGGTCCCATTGCTCGACGGCCACGATCGTCCCCCGAGGCACATAGTCATAGAACCACCTGGACGCAGCCTGCCACGGATGTGGAGTACGGTACAGATTGACAAAAGCTATGCAGTAAAGAAAAGACGAGGCGAGACAGAAGCAGATGAGGAATGGGGCCAGATGGCCAATACGATGACGCAGCACAACGAAGAGGTGAGCAGCATAGAGAGCAAGTAGCGGCGTCAGAGGCAGCAAGTAGCGAGGAAACTTGGCGTGGAGCACGCCTATAAGCGTGAAGCCCGGAACCACCCATGCCAGCAGCACCCACTCAGCTTGGCTAGGAGGCTTTTGTACCGCCTGCCAAATAGCACAGGCCAATCCGCCGAACATAGCAAGCCCAAGTGGCCATCCCATTCCCCAGTACAACTGCTGCCCAATCGAGTATAAATACGGCCAGGTTCCATAAAACTGGCGCGTGTAGGGCACGTCCAACATGCCCCGCGCGATCACCACTTGCTCCGCCACGTTGCGCCAAAATGTGGAAAATGATATCAGCACGAACGGGTTAGTCAGTGCAAACGCTATCATTGCTGCTACTCCACATTCCAGACCATATCGCCAACGGCCTCTCGACTGCACTGGAGAAGCCGCACACGCCGCACCCAGCGGCAACATCAGCAGCGCCGCGCCAAACTTGGTGCCCACCGCCAGTCCAGCCCACACCCCTGCCAGCCACGCGTCCGACGGCTCCCCAGACCCCACCAGGCGGACGGCGAAGAGCAATGCACCCAGAACAAAGAACACCAAAGACACGTCAGCGATGTAGAAATGAGCTTGCTGCACGTGCAAGACCATCAAGGCGACAAAAGCAGCTCCGAGTAGGCCGATTTTCTCCCCGTAAACTCGCCGACCGAGCGCAAAGGTCAGCGTCACCGTACCTAGATCAAACAAGGCCGCCATCACTCGCCCCACCAGCAGCAGGTCTCCAGTCTGAATCAACCCCCCTATCAGTGCCAGCACGTACAGAGGCAAGTGACCATAGGCAAAGCTCGGAGCCATGTCGAATGGGTTCAACCTGTCAGGCCAATGCAGGCTCTCGGCCACCCCGACCATGAATCGCTCATCCGGGTGCGCGCCAATCCCACCGTCCCAGTCGAGACCGTGGAAGCGCAGAACCGCTGCCATAGATACTATTGATAGGAGCAGCAATACGTGGTTGGGAAGTGACCACTTTGCCACATACCGATTCTAGCACCGATAGCGGCGTCGGACAACTTGACACCACCTATCGATTGCGGTATACTCTCTCGCGATGTATGGAGAATGGCTTATGATGGCCGACCTGAGAATGATGACATATGCGGGGAGGCTACCCGCTTCCCCACTCAAAAGCGTTTTGCCCGACCTTTGGAAACTTGTCCAAAGGTCTTTTTGTTAACCTGGTCGTTGGCCACTTGGTCAAGCAGTCGGTTGGGTAGTAGGGGGGATAGATGCCACAGCAGAGTCTTGGAGAGTTATTGACCATATCGCAACAACTCAACAACTCGTGGCTTTGCGTGGGCCTCGACCCAGTAATGGAGCGTCTACCGAAGGTTGTGATCGAATCTAAGCATCCGCTGCTCACTTTCGGCTGCGCTATCGTTGAGGCCACTGCCGATCTGGTCTGTGCCTACAAGCCTAATCTGGCCTTCTGGCTAGCTGAGGGACCGGAGGGACTGCGCCAGCTCCAAGAACTCGTCGCCAGTATCCCCGATCATCTACCGATCATTCTCGACGCAAAGTTCAACGACATCGGGCACACTGCCGCTGCCTACGCCCGTGCTGCCTTTGAGATGCTGGGCGTGGACGGAGTCACCGCCAATCCTTATCTGGGTATAGACGCTCTGCGGCCGTTCCTTGCCACGGAGGAGCACGGAGCCTTCCTGTTGTGTCGCACCTCCAACCCCTCCGCCCCGAACCTGCAGGACAAGTCCGTCGATGGACATCCACTATATGAGAACGTGGCCGAACTGGCGGTACGGTGGAACGCAGAATACCCAGGCACCTGCGGCTTGGTCGTGGGAGCGACCTACCCCGACGAGTTGGCCCGTTTGAGAACGATCGCCGCTGACCTACTATTCCTGATTCCGGGTGTCGGTGCACAGGGTGGAAGCCTAGAGGCAGCCGTGGCGCACGGCCCCACCGCAAGCGGCGTCGGCCCAGTCATCAACTCCTCTCGCGGCATCATCTATGCCTCTCCGGGGCCAGACTTTGCCGAGGCTGCCCGCACTGCCGCGTTGACCCTGCGCAAGCAGGTAAATCAACTCCGCGAGGTAGCACAATGACCCAGTCCGCCCACCAACCGATTGACCAACTGACGAACAGACTGTCCAATGCGCTCTTTGACAATGGCTGTATCCAATTCGGCACTTTCATCCTCAAGTCGGGCATTACGTCTCCCATCTACCTGGACCTACGACTATTGGTAAGCCACCCACCACTCATGCGAGAGGTCGGTCACACGATGGCTAGAGTCGCCCACACACTCACCTTTGACCGCATTGCAGCTATCCCCTATGCGGGTCTACCCATCGGCGTAGCATTGGCGCTGGAGATGAACCGTCCACTCATTTACGCGCGCCGTGAGGTAAAGACGCACGGTACTCGCCGGGCCATCGAAGGGGCCTTCGAATCAGGAGAGACGGTGCTCCTAGTGGACGACCTGATCACGCGCGGAGATAGCAAGTTGGAAGCCATCGCGCAGATGGAATCAGTTGGGCTCAACGTGCGGGATGTGCTGGTGCTTATCGATCGAGGACAGGGCGGTGCCGAGGACCTGGCCAAGAACAACCGTCGCCTGCACGCAGTCCTCCGGCTGACGGAGGCCCTCGACGCGCTGCAGGAATCCGCACGCATCACTCCATCCCAACACGCCGAAATCCTCCACTACCTAAGGTCCACGAACCCATAGCCATGACCGTGAACCTATCCACCGCTCTGTGCGACGTCCGTCTGCCCAATCCGACGGTCCTGGCATCGGGCATCCTGGGGTTGAGCCATGAGGTCATGGTGCGCGTCGCTCGAGCAGGCGCTGGCGCAATCACTACCAAGTCCTGCAGCCTCAAGCCCCGACCTGGTTACCCTAACCCAACGATCCTGGACTGGGGACCGGGGCTCATCAACGCTGTGGGGCTCTCCAATCCCGGCGTCGAGGTGATGGTCGAGGAGATTCAGGCCGCGAAGGAGAGGCTAGCCCCATTGGACGTGCCGGTCATTGCCAGCATTTTCGCCGAGACCATCTACGATTTTGGCACCATCGCTCGCTTCGTGTCCGAAGCTCAGCCTGACCTGATCGAAGTCAATATCTCCTGTCCCAACATAGATGACCGTTACCGACTGATGTTCGCTGCCGATCCTTACGTCGCATCTCAGGTCACGCGCCGAGTTAAACAGAACACCGACATCCCGGTGCTGGTAAAGCTCTCGCCCAATGTGACCGACGTAATGAGGATTGCACGGGCCGTGGTCGAAGCCGGCGCAGATGGCATCACCGCTATCAACAGTCTTGGACCAGGCATCATCCTAGACGTTGAGACTTGCCGGCCGGTGCTAGCCCACAAAACTGGTGGCGTAAGCGGCCCAGCTATGCGCCCTATCGCAGTCCGCTGCGTATACGACATCTGCCGTGCAGTGGATGTGCCGGTAGTAGCAGTGGGAGGAGTGACGACAGGGCGAGATGCAGTGGAGATGATCCTCGTTGGCGCTACCGCTGTTGGTATCGGCTCAGCCATCTACTACCGGGGGATGGATGTCTTCCAGAAGGTGTGCGACGAATTGAAGGATTATATGAAGCGACACGGACACAATGACCTGGAGGCATTCCGAGGGAAAGTACTTCCACTCTCTGACCAGTCCTAGCCATGTCGTCGTTGTCATACTTCATATACAGAGAAAAGCGCCAGGGCGGCGGACGGGAATCATCCGAGGCAGGTGGAACGATTGAGAGGGAGGATAATTGAGCCTGCCACAGACCGTGCGCATCCGTGAAATCCGAGATGAGACCCGCGCTATTCGCACCTTCGTACTAGACGCCGAGGCACTGGAGGCGGAACCTGGGCAGTTCATTATGCTCTGGCTGCCTGGCGTGGACGAGAAACCAATGTCTGTCGCCTGTCCAAGTCCGCTGACCGTCACCGTCGCCCGCGTTGGACCTTTCAGTACAGCACTACATCAGCGCAAAGTGGGCGACCGCGTGGGTTGGCGTGGACCCTACGGGCGTGGCTTCTCACTATCAATATGTAAAGATCGTTCGGCAATGCTGGTGGGTGGTGGATATGGGATAGTACCGCTCTACTTCCTAGCTGTGCAGGCTGCGCAGCGCGACATCCAGACCACCGTTGCCCTTGGCGCACGCACGGCCCTCGATCTGCCATATGTGGAACAGCTCGGTGCGTTAGGAGTAGATCTCATCCTTGCCACCGACGATGGCTCTCTTGGTCACAGAGGCTACATCACCGACGTCATCTCGCGACTCGCTACTTGGCATTTGCATGCCGTCTACGCTTGTGGCCCCGAACCGATGCTTGCTGCCATCCACCGACTGTGCCGCAACTATGATATCCCTGGTCAGCTCAGCTTGGAGCGGTATATGAAGTGCGGCTTCGGCATCTGTGGTCAATGCGCGTTGGACGGGTTCTTGGTCTGCCAGGACGGGCCCGTGTTCGATATGGAGCAGTTGGACGGCCTGCGCGACTTTGGCTATGCCCATCGCAGCGCCACCGGTCGCCGACTGCCAATCCGATAATCGCCCGAGCCCTTCCGAGTCCTTCCCTGGAAGGGCAAGAGCACATCGTGGGACAATCCAGACCGACGAGGACAAAGCAACTATCAGGCCAAGCGGTCAAGACGCAAAAGGCGCTGGGGACCCCGTCTCGACAGAGGCTATTTCCGGAATACGTGGAGGCAGAACCACAACAAAACGGCTGCCTCGGCCGAGCACGCTTTCAGCCCACACACGACCGCCATGAAGATCCACCAGTCCTTTTACGATGGAAAGACCCAAGCCCATACCACCCTGCCGGCGAATCAAATGATCTTCAACCTGATAGAAGCGCTCAAAGATTCGCTCCAGGTCCTCCCCAGGAATCCCAATACCGGTATCGGCAACTGACATCTCCAGATCCTTGCCTCGACGGCACAGTGCCACCCGCACGTGCCCGCCGGCAGAGGTGAACTTCACTGCGTTGGAGATCAAGTTATCCAATACCACGCGCACTTTCTCTCTATCCGCATAGATGGGCATCTCTTCATCTGGCAGGCTACTACTGAGGGCTAATCCCGCTGTGCCAGCGAGTGTCTCATAATCCTTGCAGGCTTCCTGCACCTCGGCTCGCAGGTCAAAACGACTAGGTGCCAGATCCATCTGCCCCGTCTCGAGATAGCGCAGATTGAACATTGTCTCCATAATACCTTTGAGGCGCGTAGCCGCCCGCAGCACCGGATCTAGTTGCGCCTTGGCTCCCTCCCCAAGATCCTCCCGAAGCATGGCGGCGTAGAGCAAGATCAGGCTCAATGGCGTACGTAACTCGTGAGAGGCAATGGAAATAAAGTCTGACTTGAGCTTATCCAGTTGGCCCAAGCGCTGGTATGCGTCCCGCAGCGCTCCCACCAGTCGCGCGTTTTCGATGGCCACAGCCGCCTGGGCAGCCATGGTCATCAGTATCTCCACATCCTCCTGAGAGAACACCTTGTCGTCCTGCTTGTTGATAGCCTCCAATACACCAATGCGCCGTTCCTTAACCTGGAGCGGGACCGCGAGCAACGACCGAATCTCCAATCCAGTCTTCTGTCCAACCCCTGCAAAGTGTCGGGGATCAGCCTGAGCATCGCGGATGATCAACGGTTCTCCCGAGATCAGTACTGTGCCCGCAATGGATCCTTCAATGGGGACAGGAATGTCAGCAAGCTGCTCCGACCTGTCACCGGTCGCCGTTTGGAAACGCAACTCGCCCGTCCGTTTGTCCTGCAAGAGAATCGAAGCCGACTCGCTTTCAGTCAGCTCCGCCGCTGTATCAACAATCCTTGCCAGAAGCGGCACCAATGCCACCGTAGAAGTCAGCTCGCGGCTGATCTCCAGAATCCTTTCCAGTTGCTGTAGACGACCCACAGTGTCGTTCATTTCCCACCCTCCACTTCAGCCAGACACGCTGCGATTAGGGCATCAACCTCGCTGCCAGTCTTCAGTCCCTCTGCCTCACACGCCCACCAGCCCAGAAACTCGATATTCCCAGCCGGTCCACGCAGAGGAGAGGGCATCAGCCCAAGCAACCCCAACCCTACCCCAGATGCTACGTCCAGCACCCGCTCCAACACGCGCTGGTGAACTGCTCGGTCGCGCACCACCCCGCCCTTCCCGACCTCCCGCTGCCCCGCCTCAAACTGAGGCTTGATCAGCGCCACCACTTGCCCTTCTCGTCCAAGCCAGCGCACCGCCGTCGGCAGGATCAACCCCAGTGAGATAAACGATACGTCGGCGGTCACCAGGCCTACCAACTCCGGCAAGTTGTTCAGGTAGCGAGCATTGGTACGCTCCACTACTATCACGCGGGGATCATTCCGCAACCGCCAATCCAGTTGCCCGTAGCCCACATCGATGGCGTAAACACGTCGTGCGCCGTGCTGAAGCAAACAATCAGTGAAGCCACCCGTTGAGGCCCCCACATCCGCCGCTACCACGTCCACTACGTCGAGAGCGAACCGCGCAAACGCCGCATCCAGTTTCTCCCCACCCCGACTCACAAAGCGCGGACGGGCCTGCAATGCGATCTCAACATCCGTCATCACCTGCGTGCCAGGCTTGTCAGCTACCTGGCCCGCCACACGCACCAATCCAGCCCGGATCAGCCGCTGGGCCTGAGCCCGACTCTCGGTCAGCCTTCGCTCGACCAGTAGGACGTCCAGTCGCTCCTTAGACTGTTTAGCCATCAATATGCTTCTTGTCCCTCACGTTGTCTAATTCTACCCTGCACTGTGTGTCTGTGCAAGTCACCGACAAGGGCTCGCCTTCGTCGAGTGAGACGCTCTGGTTGCTCCTTCACCGGATCGGGCTTGGGTATGGCTCTATCCACCAGGTGACAAAGCCCGACTTGCGCACTATGACCGCACAGGGTAGAATTGACCAATCTTGCTTTCCGGAGGCCCACACAGTGATCATCGGTCTGATAAAGACTATGCGGCCCAAGCAGTGGACCAAGAACTTTGTGATCTTTGCCCCATTGGTCTTCGATGTCAAGCTGTTCGAACTTCGCTATCTCGCCCCAACCATAGCCGGGTTCGTGCTGCTATGTCTGATATCTGGGGCTGTCTACATCATCAACGACCTGGTTGACATGGAGAAGGACCGCCAGCATCCCAGGAAACGGAATCGGCCCCTCGCCAGCGGTCAACTGAACCGCGTCGCCGCTGTCATCGCAGCCATCGCCATACCCCTCGCCGCATTACCTATAGGCTTTCTGCTCCACCCGCTCTTTTGCGGCATTCTGACTCTATATCTGCTGATCCAGCTCGTCTACTCCTTCTGGCTCAAGAACGTCGTTATCATGGACGTCATGCTTATCGCGTCTGGCTTCTTGATGCGCGTGGCAGGCGGCATACCCCTCGTGGACGCAGAACGCTTCTCCCCCTGGCTCTACATTTGCATGACATTCGTAGCCCTGCTATTCGGTTTCGGCAAACGCCGCCATGAGTTGGTGCTGTTGAAAGAGAATGCCAATGCGCACCGCGAGAGCCTGCAGGAATACAGTCTGCCGCTGCTCGATCATGTGATCAGCATCGTGACTGCATCAACTCTACTTGCCTACGCGCTCTACACCTTCTCCGCTGAAGGTCTACCTGCTAACCACACGATGATGCTGACCATCCCCTTCGTTCTGTACGCCATTTTCCGTTATCTCTATTTACTCCACGTTAGAGGAATAGGCGGCGAGCCTGAGGAGATTGTGCTCTCTGATCGGCCTCTGCAGGCTACATTCATTCTCTGGGGATTGAGCGTCGTCATCGTGATGTACTTCGCGAGATGAAGTACCACTCTCTCCAGATGCAATGACGGACCAGAGATGCGCCCTTCCTCTTTCACCAGTCTCGCCTGCGTAACCTATACTCGCCGGAGCCGTGCCACTCTGACCAGTGAGACCCAGTAAACGGTCGGTTGCTAGGTCAAGTAGTTCCAGTGGTCAGAGGATAGCACTGCCATCACTTGGCAATCCGCTCAATCTACGGTACACTTATGCGAGGAAGGAGGTCCAAGATGGCAGTGATCGAATCCTCTGCCCCAGGGAAAATCATCCTATTTGGTGAACACGCCGTTGTATATGGGAGACCAGCTATTGCAGTACCCGTCACAGAGGTACAGGTCATCGTCACGGCCGAACCTGCCCCAAAAGACAGTGGGCTCACGCTCGTGGCGCTTGAGCTGGGCGAGAGTGTCCCCCTGTCAACAGCAATGCAGGACAATCCACTGGCCGCTGCCGCCCGCCTCACGCTGGCCCGCCTTTGCGCTCCTGAACCCGACGCCACCCTAATCATAAGCTCCACTATTCCTATAGCCAGTGGGCTGGGTAGCGGGACCGCTGTCTCTACAGCGCTGGTCCGTACATTGGCAGGCTTCCTCGGACACACGCTGGAAGCCGCCGAGGTCAGCAGACTCGTCTTCGAGGTGGAGAAGATCCACCACGGTACACCCAGCGGGATCGACAACACTGTCATCGCTTATGAACAGCCCGTCTACTTTGTGCGCGAACAGCCCATCGAGCAGCTAAGCGTCAGGACCCCATTCACCCTGCTCATCGGAGATACCGGTACTCGCAGCCCTACCAAGAAAGTCGTCGAGCACTTGCGCCGTAACAGGAAACGCAACCCTGCCCGCTACGATGCCCTGTTCGACCAAATCGGCGATATCGTTGACGAGGCCCGTGAGGCCATCGAGACCGGCAGTATTGGCAGGCTAGGACCGCTGATGGACGACAACCATGAACTTCTAATCGAGTTGGGTGTCTCGTCCAAGAAACTGGACGAGTTGGTGGAAGCTGCGCGCTTTGCCGGCGCGATGGGCGCCAAACTCTCGGGCGCTGGCAGAGGCGGAAATATGATCGCCCTGGTAGAGGATGACGTCACTGAGGAATTGGCGGAGGCATTAGGTGAGGCAGGGGCAAAACGGGTGATCCGCACACGAGTTGGCGAGTGGTAGATACGGTCTTTCTGAAGCTCGGCGGGTCTCTCATCACCGACAAGACTCGGGCCTGCACCGCCCGGGTTGATGTGATCGTCCGTCTGGCCGATGAGACGCGCCAGGCCCTTGACGCTGCCCCTGACCTGAGACTACTCATCGGCCATGGCTCTGGTTCCTTTGGTCATTGGGCAGCTAGACCCTACGGCACGCGACAGGGTGTACACAACTCTGCAGGATGGCGCGGGTACGCCAAAGTCGCAGCCTCCGCCGCTCGCCTCAACCGCATCGTTACCGATGCTTTCCTCGAGGCCAAGGTTCCAGTACTGAGCATACAGCCCTCTGCATCTGCCCGGTGTTACGACTACAGTCTGAAGTATCTGCACACATACCCAATTCACACAGCACTGACACGAGGACTGGTACCAATGATCTACGGTGATGTCGCGCTCGATGACGCACACGGCGGCACAATCATCTCCACCGAGGATATCTTCCTGTTTCTGGCCGATGACGACAAGCTGTGCCCGGCCCGCATCCTGTTGCTGGGAGACGTGCCGGGTGTAATGGGGCCTAACGGTACCGTGATCCCGCACATCTTGCCACAAGACACCATCGCTTTGCGTGATTCACTGGCTGGCTCCACAGGCATCGATGTCACCGGCGGCATGGCAGACAAAGTCGCTCGCATGGTCGAATTGGTGCAGCGTCACCCAGAGACAAGTGTGAATATCTTCACTGGCACCCGGCCAGGCCTACTGACCCGAGTTCTGCTCGACACCACCTGCAGCGTGGGCACACGGATTACATCGCACTCGCGATCGCAATAGATCCGGCAAACCACACACTGGATTGACACAACCGTCCCATCCGGTTATAATCGCCCCGCTTGTGACACCATCCAGTTGGAACAAACCTGTTGAGGAGAAGATATGAGGCAATCTGAGACGTGGCGACTTGCCGTCATCATAATCATCGCCCTCGTGGCCCTGTTCGCAGACCTGAACATCGACCACCCAGATTGGGCAACAGACTTGGTTTTTTGGCAGCCAGCAGGGCAGCGGGACATTATGCTGCGTCTGGGCCTTGACCTACAGGGGGGTCTCCAGGTCTTGTTGGCTGCTGACGTGCCGGAGGATCAAGAGCTCGACACCGCCTCAATGGAGACCGCTCGGCGCATCGTCGAGAACCGCGTCAACGGCATGGGACTGACGGAGCCGGTTGTACAAGCACAGGGTGAGCGCCGTATCATAGTTGAGTTACCCGGCATCGAGAACCCAGAACAGGCCGTAGAGACAATCAAGGGCACTGCGCTGCTGGAGTTCGTTGATGCCGGTCGTATACCTCTGCCGCCCGGAACCGTTATCACGACGACCACAGGTGGGCCTAGTATCGTGTCACCTGGTGAGATGTTGCCCCCCACTACCTCGATCAGCCCAACAGCGCAATCAGAGGTGATAGCTCCTGAACCCACGGAAGAGTCAGCGGCTAGGGAAGAATCGGAGCTACCTCCGATGCCGGAGAACCCCGCGGACCGTGATGGTAGGTACAGTGAACCTCCAGAGATGCAGATCGATGTCAACGAGACCTCCTTTGCCACCATCTCGACAGCCAAAGGAGACATCGTCATTGAGCTTTTTGCTGACAAGGCCCCCAACACAGTCAACAATTTCGTCTTTCTCGCCCGCCAGGGTTTCTACGACAACACGACCTTTCACCGCGTCATTCCAGACTTTATGGCTCAGGGAGGCGACCCTACTGGAACTGGAACAGGTGGCCCGGGCTACAGCTTCTCTGACGAGTTTCATCCAGATCTTGGACACGATCGTGCTGGCGTTCTATCTATGGCCAACTCTGGGCCTGACACCAACGGCAGTCAGTTCTTCATCACCTATGAGGCTACTCCCTGGCTTGATGAACAGCATTCCGTGTTTGGTCAGGTTATCGAGGGTATGGACGTACTCACAGCACTCACACCGCGTGACCCTGCCCAGGCCACATCCCCTGGTGACTCAATAGAGAGGATCACTATCACAACCGGGGAACCCGAGATCACCGCTACTATCAGTGTCACTTCGACCGCAGAGACCATCATCACACCGACTCAGCCGACGCCTGTAGCCTCGCCGCCATCATCGAGCGGTCCAATCATATACGACACAATCCTTACCGGCGCTGGGTTGAAGAACGTTGGCCTTGACCGGACCCAGCAAGGTGAATACATCATTCCCTTCGAGCTCAATCCAGATGCGGCCGATGTATTCGCGAACTACACTGCTTCTCACGTAGAGCAGTATCTTTGTATCGTGTTGGACAAGACAGTCATCTCGTGTCCGAGAGTCAGCGAGCCCATCCCTAGCGGTCAGGCATCCATCTCGGGCCAATTTACCTTCGAATCGGCGCGGCAACTGGCGATCCAACTGCGTTATGGTGCACTACCCATCCCATTGCGGGTGGAGAGCTTCAATCGCATTGGTGCAACCTTGGGCACCGAATCAGTGGAGAAGTCCGTCCGTGCTGGTGCGGTTGGGTTGGTCATAGTGCTGCTGTTCATGTTGATCTACTATCGCCTGCCAGGCGGCTTGGCCGATATCGCACTCATCATCTACGTGCTGATCAACTTCGCGCTCTACAAACTGGTACCGATTACGCTCACACTGCCTGGTATCGCCGGATTCATCCTCTCAGCGGGAATGGCGGTTGACGCCAACATCCTCATCTTTGAGCGAATGAAAGAGGAGGTGCGACGAGGTCGAAGGTTAGCGATCGCTGTCGAGATTGGCTTTAGCCGCGCCTGGCCCTCTATCCGGGATGGACAGTTATCGACCCTTATTATCTGCGCCATCCTGTTCTTCTTTGGTACTAACTTCGGAGCCAGCATCGTGAAAGGCTTTGCCATCACGTTGGCTATTGGCACGGTCGTCAATGTCTTCACTGCCGTGTTTGCCACGCGCACCTTTATGCGCCAAGTCGCTGTCTCGGCAACCGAGTGGCTTGCCGAGCGCAAGTGGCTATTGGGAGTATAACGATGTTCAATATTGTCGAAAAACGTCGCTGGTACTTTATCTTTTCTGCTGCACTGATCGGGCTAAGCATTGCCGCAATGATCGTCTCTACCTTGCAGTTTAGCCAGCCCCTTCGGCTCGGTATTGACTTTACCGGCGGGAGTATTTTCGTGCTCAAGTTTGGCCAAGCAGCATCTGAGGACGCCATTCGTACAGTCTTTGTCGATTACGGCCTGGAGAGCGGCATCGTGCAGCGGGTCGGATCGCCAGAGGAGCACACCTGGCAGGTGCGCACCCGCGAGGTCACAGCCGACGAGGTCGGTAATCTTCTAGTTGCTCTGGAGGAGCAAGTTGGTACAATAGACCGAGACGCGCTGACCTTCGACACGGTAGAGCCGGCCGTAGGTGGTGAGGTAGCCCGTGCTGCGGGACTGGCAATACTCGTTGCTGCATTCGTCATCGTTGGGTTTATGTGGTTCTCCTTCCGCCATGTGCCAAACGCCTTCCGCTATGGTGTATGCACCATCGCTGGCATGGTCCATAATCTACTCATAGCCTTTGGCTTCTACGCGCTGATGGGCATACTGGATGGATGGGAAGTGGACGCCCTCTTTCTCACCACCATCTTGACCGTGATTGGCTTCTCCGTTCAGGATGTAATCGTCGTCTTTGACCGTATCCGAGAGAACATTCCCAGACACAAGACCGAACCTTTCGAGCAGGTGGTCAACCGCTCGATCCTGGAGACTATCCACCGCTCGTTGGCGACCCAGCTCAACGCTATGTTTGTGATGATCGCCATAATCCTCTTTGGTGGAACGACGATCAAACCGTTTATCGCCACTATGCTCATCGGTATGATCAGCGAGACCTACTCTGCCATCTTCATCGCTGTACCGCTTCTAGTCGTCTGGGAGAAGGCGGCTGACCGGCGCGCTGTGGCAAAAGCCACAGCGTAGGTGCCAGCCCTCTCATCGGCATAGCAGCGTCAGCATCGGTCGATACCCAAACGCCAGAGTTGGCCACAGTGGATCAACCGTGCTGATCAAATAGCCTGGAGGCTAGACTGATGCAACACCCGATCACACTACTCTCGTGGAACGTTAATGGTATCCGGGCTGCGCACCGAAAGGGCTTCTTGGACTGGTTCGCCGATTTCGCTCCTGACATTCTGTGCTTGCAGGAGATTAGAGCGGAGGAAGTACAACTACCGATAGCCTTGGCCCAGCCGGAAGGCTATTCTGGCTTCTGGAACAGCTCTCGCGCTAAAAGGGGTTACAGTGGCACCGCTCTGCTCTCGCGGATCGAGCCCCTGAATGTGCAATTTGGCCTAGGCATCGAGGAGTTTGACCAAGAGGGTCGAACGATTATCGCGCGCTACCCCACCTTCACCTTGATCAACTGCTACTTCCCAAACGGCGGCCGCGACCACAACCGCGTGCCCTTCAAACTGGCCTTCTACGACGCCTTTCTGGACAAGTGCGAGCAGTGGCGCAGCCAGGGGCATGCACTGATCTTCTGTGGTGACGTCAATACCGCACACAGAGAAATCGATCTGGCCCGTCCTAAGGAGAACGAGCAAACCACGGGATTCCTGCCAGAAGAGCGCGCGTGGATCGATCGGGTTGTGGAGGCAGGATTTGTAGACACCTTCCGGCATTTCCATCCCGAGCTGAGCGAGCAATACACTTGGTGGTCAATGCCGACCCGGGCCAGGGAGCGCAACGTCGGCTGGCGAATTGATTACTTCTTCGTAGCCACCGAACTGCTCGACAGGATCACAGATGCGTTCATCTTGCCTGAGGTCACGGGAAGCGATCACTGCCCGGTGGGCCTGCGCTATTTGGAAAGCAGTTGAGCAGGCAGATACTTGAAGGAACATCCAACCATATCAAGGAGAAGCGAGCGCAGCATTCTGGACGACTTTGGGCAATGCACTCTCACGAACTCAGAACGGCGCGCACCTCCTCGAGACGCCCAGCAGAGCCGAGAAGCTCGTTGCGACCAGCGATGAACTCCGCATACTCATCTATGTATGCCTCACCAGGTTTTCGGAAATCAAACGCCTCGGGGTGATCACGGAAATACTCGCGGTGGACACGCGTCCAGACAAGTCGCCCGTCAGTATCAATGTTGATCTTACACACACCCAGCCTGGCAGCAGGCAAGTACTGCTGAGGATCAACCCCTTTGGCTCCCTTGATCTCACCGCCTGCAGCGTTGATCCGCTTGACCTCCTCCTGCGGAACGGAGGAGGAGCCATGCATCACCAAAGGAAAGCCTGGTACAAGCCTCTGGATGGCCTCGATAATCTCATAGTGCAACGACTGTGCGCCTGAGAACTTGAATGCACCGTGGCTGGTACCAATTGCGCAGGCGAGGCTGTCGCATCCGGTACGCTCGATGAACACCGCCGCCTGCTCGGGGTCTGTCAGGTGAACCTTGTCCTCATCCACACTGATATCTTCCTCGACGCCCCCGAGCTGGCCCAGCTCTGCTTCAACGTTGACTCCCCTCTCGTGGGCACGCTCGACCACACGCCTCGTGACGGTGACGTTCTCCTCAAAGGGCAGGTGGCTGGCATCTATCATGACCGATGAGTAGAAGCCAGACTCAATGCAATCATAGCAAGTTTCCTCATCTCCATGGTCAAGGTGCACCGCAAAGACAGCGTCTGGGAAAATCTCATCGGCGGCCCGAATCATGCCCTCAAGCATCCTTTTGTCCGTGTACCTACGTGCCCCTCTGGAAATCTGAACAATGAAAGGAGCCTGGGACTTGATGTTGCCACGGAACAGCCCTATCGTCTGCTCAGCATTGTTGATATTGTAAGCACCTAGCGCGTACTTGCCGTAGGCCTGTTCAAACAACTGCTTGGTCGTAACAATCATACCCGACCTCCATAGATCTGATCCTTGCAGGATCGCACAGAAACCATAGCGGCGCTCCGAGCTTCTTCTGGCGATAGCCCAGCATCCCCGCAAACCTAGGGCTCTAGTATGAAGTGCCGGCGACCCTATATTCTACGATCGCGATGTGGTATTACCCTAGGCCCTAATGTGGCTCCCACCACACGTAGATAAGGGCATTGCCTCCATGTTCGTAGTACTCGACTTTCACCTTGTGGGTGCCCGTATCAACCCAGTGATCACCACAATAGGTGGTTCCGGCATTCGCGTGCCATTCATCTAGAACCAAATGGCCGTCCACCCAGATTCGCGCACCATCGTCACTCCTGGCGCAGAACCGATAGTGATCCGTCTTAAACTGGGCGTTCATGGTCCAGCGGGCGGAGAAGCCATCCTGCCACACCCCAGACACGGGACTTCCGGTGCCCCAGTCGAATCCAATCCCCGGATCCTGACGCGTAACAACGGGATCCCCTGCCAAGTCTTCGTTGTTGAAGAATTCCCCCAGCCAGCCTGCGCTAGGCGCCGGCCCGGGAGTAGCAGTCGGCGCGGCCCATGACACAGCCTTCCACCAGAAATGTATGCGCGCAACCTGAGTGCGGTCGTAGTATTCCACCTGAACACTGTGATTACCGGCCGACATAGCTCGGTCCTTACTATAGAGACGGAACCCCCCATCGCGCCAGCTGCTGATGATGAGCTCGTCATCTACGTACACGCGCACACCGTCATCCACCTGGGTATAGAAGCGATAGGTACCCTCATCAAAGTAGAATGTCCCTGTCCAACGCACGGAGAAGTTGTTCGTGGGCATCCCACCTGCTGGTGGCCCCCATTCCCAATTGAAGTTGATGCTCTCGTCCTCGCGTGTGAGGTAGGCTGATCCGGTCAGCGATACGTTGTCGAAATACTCGCCAGACCAGGGGCCAGGCCACGACGTAGGCTGGACCGGCTGCGACGGAGGCCTCACGGGCGGCGCAGCGCCTGGGATAATCAAACGCTGCCCTACGTAGATATAGTTCAGATTAGTGATGCCATTGGCCCGGGCAATGGCCCACGCATCCACTCCATAGCGCAACGCGATTTGGAGCAGTGTCTCACCTGCCTGTACCACGTGAACATTGCCGACTGGTCTCCCTGTCGGAATCACAAGCCGCTGCCCTACGTAGATACGATTAGGGTTAGTGATACCATTGGCGCTGGCGATAGTCCACATATTCACTCCATAGCGGCGCGCGATGCTATACAGCGTTTCGCCGCGTTGGACGATGTGAACGACACTGCCCTTGTTCGGCGCCGCTGACGCTGGCACGACGCCCACCAAGAATACCACCGTCACCATCATCAATGCGATGGTAAGCCACTTCCTGTGCATTTCACACCTCCTTTTACCTGATCACGCCATTACAAGCACTCGGATGGAAAACGTGCCACTCCCCGCCATCATGATACTCAACTCATGGTTTATGTCAAATCCTGCTTCCGTCCACATCAACATCATCCGCCACTCATCACACGTTCGACGAGTGAGATAAGTGCACCGGTGGTGTCCAAATCCAGAGCGTCGAGGAACGCTTGTTGTGCTTCCTCATGCGCCCCCTCAGCGACCCACAACAAACCCAGATGATAGTGGGCAGAAGCCAAAGTCGGCTCCAGGGAAATCGCCTCCAAGAGACTGTTGCGTGCCGTGTCATAGTCCCCAGCCTGCAAAGCGGCCCAGCCCTGCAAGTCGTGGGCACGCGCGTCGTCGGGTGCAAGTTCGACCAATTCCGCAGCGGCCTCGACGGCACGGCCATCGGCGGTGACATTGTGGTCTAGATAGAAGCGGACCAGAACCTGCCACAGCATGGGTTCATCAGGTTCTAGAGAGACAGCCTCCTGCAACCAGATTTCCGCGGCCACATAGCGCCCCTCGGTAGCCCAAGTCTGACCAATCTCAATACACGTAGCTGGGTTGTCGGGATCCAGGTCATACGCCTTTTCGTATTCGGCGCGAGCGGCGGCGACATCACCTAGTCGATCATAATGCAATCCCATGAAAGTGTGAACCACGGCTGAATCAGGGGCGAGTGCGACAGCTCTCAGTAAATGAGTTAGAGCCTCGCCAGGACTGCCCATCTGGTCTAGTGCGTACCCCAGGTAGGCATGCGCATCCGCATAGTCCGGGTTATCCAGGACAGCCCGCTTGAAACAAAGCGTGGCCAGTGCCCACTCTTGCTCTTCAATAAGTATCCGGCCTGCAAGAGCATTGGCGTAGGCAGGACTATACGCAACGCCTGGTTCCTGGAGCACTGCAAGTAATCGAGCCGCCAGATCAGTTCTGGCGGCGACGAGATGCTGAGTGGCGGTGAGGCGATCATCCATCAGCAGTATCCCCAGCCGCTCGTGAGCCCGCGAGTCGTTAGGGTCAGCATGCAGCAGTTTCTCGTACTCTACCTGGGCAGCTTCCCACTCCGACAATTCCTCGTAGGCGCGGGCAAGCGCGTGGCGAGCGGTGTCCACCTCGTCCGTGCCAGGTGGCGCGAGAGCTAACAGCCGATGGCCATGCTGAAGGACAGCGAACCAGTCACCACGCACTCTGTA
>Ga0180438_10003910_pt1 | contig 21997 bp, 30 predicted proteins | sample SS_ome_12_FD_132455 | JGI IMG/M metagenome (GOLD analysis project Ga0180438, IMG submission 132455) | Hypersaline lake sediment archaeal communities from the Salton Sea, California, USA - SS_3_D_2 metaG | ecosystem: Environmental > Aquatic > Non-marine Saline and Alkaline > Hypersaline >...
ACATTTATTGGATTGTGGATATAAACCAGTTACAGGAGGTAATGTTGATGGGGAAAGTTACAACCATGTTCAGATGCCCTAAATGTGGACAACTAATGGAGGTAACGATTTATATACCAGCGCCAGAGAAGGTTGAAGGCGATAAGACGTGGATCAATAGAACCGATTTTGAAGTGGTGTTGAAATAGAATGCCTATTGATTATGTTATTGGAATAGTGGCTGTATTCGCGGCTACTATATATATTTTAGATGCTGTAGCTAGGTTTATAAGGGGGTCATAATGTGAGTATAGATGAAGTTATAGAAAGACCAACCCTCAATGATATTTATAAGTTTCTTACTCTTGATGTTGTAAGAGAGAGTAATGTAAAAATGTCATTATTTACAAACTGGCTTTTATCAGACAAGTGTGTTTTACTTGAAGGTCCTAGCTCATCTGGTAAGACAACAATAATGGATGCTGTATCCAAGATCATAGGTGAGAAATGTATAAAGATTGTAGGCACATCGGATACAGCACCATACTACATGTTCGAGAAGATTAATGAATCCTCACATGTATACATCCCAGAAATTAATAAAGTAAATGATGTGGTTGTTGAGATACTTAAAGATTGGGGTGAAGGAAAGCCTAGTATCAGAGAAGTTACTGTAAATAAAAAAGGATCGTTTGAGACGGAGGAATATATAATTTATCCGAAACCATTTATATTCGCCCGCGCAGATGAGAATACAGTACAAATACCAGACGAGTTACTTAATCGTATGACTATTATGAACTGTGATCCATCAGAAGACCAGACTAAAGCAGTACTAAATAGACAGGCTGATATGGCTGAGCGCCCTCTTAGCTGGCATATAGATTATGATTTTCCTGATGAAACAGATATACAGTATCATTTGAGGACACTTCCGAAATATGATTATTATATACACCCAGCGGCTGGTTATTTTAAAGGTATCATGCCTACACTATTTCCTACCGCTCGTAGAGACTTCACTAGATATTTGAAGAATACTTATGGCATAACAAGATTCTACCATTATGATAGAGTCTCTACAGATGTTAAGGATTCAGAGGGAAAACATTATGCGGATGTAATAATGGTTGCCCCATACGATATGTGGGCGAATCACTTAATATATGGTGAGATATTATTATCCTCATCATTAAAATGTACCAAGAACGAGCAGCTGGTATTGAGTATAATCGGGCAGAACGAACCAATAGGATATTCAACAGTACAACAAAAACTAAATGATCTCGAATATAACTTCACGCTAGGAGCTGTAAAAAGACACATGAATACTCTCAGCGAATATGGTTATATATATCGCTCGAAAGAGGGTAATAAATGGGTGTTTTATATAAAGCCAGAGCTAAAAGGTTTCGAGGTAACTATTATATGGAAAGATGTTAAAGAGTATATATTGTCTCGGATTGAAGAAGGAATAGTGCCAGAAACATTGGCTGATATATATACTGAAAGTCATATGGATGATGAGTGGTTATTTGAACATCCATTCACTGGTGAGGAAGTTGATGTGCTTAAAACAAAGGATGTTACAAAACTTGCAGATATTATAGAGATAAGTGGCACTAAAACAACCAAGTTGGATATTTATAAAAAAGGAGGTCTTGGTGATTACGTCTGATAATGGCAACTTCTGTCAAGAATGTTTGTTTAAGATGGATGAAATAGATAAATTAGAAAAAAGGGTTGATGAATTACAAGATGAAGTAGATTCACTAGAGTATGATATAGATAATCTATTGGGTATATTAACCAAAATATATTATATGGTGAACGGAGTTGTATAAATGGAAAAGCCAGGAATGTCAATAGAGAAGAAGCTGGGATATGTGATTGATTTACTGTATGGCGAGGGGTTTATGCCACAGAAAGTAACTATTGAAAGTATTGGGATTATGGATGAAGTGACAATCGTATCCCATATAAGTAAATTGGAGTGGAAAGATCATGCCGAATGAAAATTATAAACGCGGGGCAAGATCAGAATATTATGTTATGGATAGGTTAAAAAAGAAAGGTTTTTCTTGTATTAGATCAGCAGGTAGCCATACACCAGTAGATATAGTTGCTGGTAGAGCTGGTAAGGGGTTTGGAATACAAGTAAAACGATTAGAAGTTAAAGAAAATAAGGATGTATTATCTAGTTTGGCTCATAATGAGTTGATTGATTTTTGTAAAGAAATAGGTTTGCAACCGATGGTTGCATTTAAAAATGAGAGTGGTTTTTGGCAAATAGAACATCTAATCAAAGGCGGTAGGAGACCGCTATAATGATTCGCAAGTTTCATACTGATGGTGGTTTATCACCACCAGCCATTTGTGTTATAGAATTATTTGAAGGAAATATTATAAACGAATGGTATAGATGTTTACCTAAATATGTGACTTCTCCACACGAGGCAGAGTATCTTGGTATACTACTTACCCTATCACTATGCAGTGAACATGATTGGGCTACAATCAAATCCGATTCTAGACATGCTGTATTTCAATTGAATGGTGATTGGACTACACAGGTAGACGATCACTTAACATATATAGAAATAATAAAAAATATGATCGAGGATAAAAAGATGAAATGTTCACTAACCAGAGTGCCTAGGAAGAAGAACCTTGCTGGGAGGAGGCTTGAGAGTTTAAAAAGATATAATAAAAAACATAAAACATGTAGAGGTTGGAAATTTGGCAGACGAAAGAAAATATTCAAAAAACGCTAATGTGGCGTACTTACACTTAGATTTGGATGAAATAGATGGAGACCATATAGAGATAATTCCTGTTGGTGATATTCATTATGGTGTTCCTAAGATGATGATGACTGACTTATGGGAGGGAACACTTGAATATATAAAGGAAACAGATAATGCATATGTTATCCTTATGGGCGATATATTGGAAATGGCTAGTAGGAAGAATGCTAGTGATGTATGGTCACAAAAGATACCACCTTCAGACCAGATCGACTGGTTTGTAGAAACATTTAAACCTATTAGTGATAAGATAATTTGTATGATTGAGGGAGAAGGTACACATGAATATAGACCTTATAAAGATTACGGTATCTCTGCTGGAAAGGTTTGTGGAAAACTTTGTAATATTAAGTATTGCTATCCTGGCGTTACAGTTGGTGTATCTCTTGGCGATTATTCTACTACTAAAAACTATACACTATACGCGATACATGGATCTACTTCAGCGACAACACCAGAAGGAAAAATGCGAGCCTGTAGACGACTAGGTAATTTTAGAGATGTTGATATATTTTTACATGCACATGTTCACGATCTTCAATTACAGATGAGACTTCATAAGGAATTTGAATGGAAACGCAGACGGGTTTTCAATAAGAAGCGTGCATTTGTATTGACAGGTCACTTCACAGAATATGATGGGAATTATGCTGAGGGTAAAACATATGAGCCAGGCAAGCCAGGTGTTGCTAAAATAAAGTTATATAAGGATAGGTGGGATTTTCATATCACTATTTAAGGAGGAATAAATATGGATGCAGAAGGAGGAGAAGTTACAACATATAAACCAGATGATACACTGACAGTAAAAGATGTAATAAAATACGAGAGGATGATAGTTACTAAGTCATGGATTGATATGGATAAAGGAACTATGACAGTTATTCTCGAACCAGCACCAGAGGAAGAACCAGATCCAAATTCACAAGAAGCATTCCTCAAGAGGTATGACAAGCGTAAGAAAGAATTAAGAGATACACTTGAGGCAAAAGGAACTGATTATTCTGGTAAGGTTGATAGACATGCAAACTTTAAAGCATTCTATTTTATGACACAAGGCATACCGATTGTAATGACCCCGCTTATGAGCTGTTTGGTAAGACAGTTGGATAAGATACAACGAGCAATAAACTTACACATAAATGGTCAAGCATATGTGAAAGGAGAGACTATGGCTGATACATTAAAAGATAATGCTGGGTATGCTGATATAGCTCAAGATATATGGGAAATGGAAGAAAATGAAGATTAAGGAATATATCGTATCAACGTTTTATATGTGGGTGTTCTTCACAGCATCATTAACTGTTCTTGCATTCACATATTGGGGATTTACAATAGATCAATGGATACGGTGGGCATGGAGTGGAATACCAGCAAATCTTGTGTTGAATTATCCTGCATTAAAAACATGTAATTGGTTATTAAGGAGGTTATTTGGAGATGAAAATAGGTGTTGATGTAGATAGCATACTTGCGGACTTCATACCGACATTCCTAGAATATGTTAATGATAAACATGATACCAATATTAAATATGAGGATATAAACCATTGGGATTGGTTGCCTTGTGATCTTGTTGATTTTTGGGATGAGATAGAGAATATCTCAAAACTAAAGAGCTGGATGATTTCAGTACAACCCATTAAGGGATCAATATTTAATATGAAAAAATTATCACTAGATCACTATATAAAAATAGTTTCATCAAGGTATCACACAGCAATTCCAACTACTATCGAGTGGTTATATAAATGGGATTATCCATTTGACGAGTATATCCCTACTATATTTGGTGTAAAGAAAACACAAGATGTTATAGATTGCGATATATTAATTGATGATAGAACTAAGAATATAATTGATTATCTTAATAGCGATCATTCGAGAGGAATTGGTATAATACTAGATCATCCCTGGAACCGTGACCATGATAAAATTAGAGAATTTATTGACAATGAGATAATATATATATGTTATGATTGGTATGAGATCTATGATATAATACAGAGCATTAGTCGAGGTAGGAGAGATGGAAAACGGTTGTGAGGGGAAAGAGAAGATCATTAATATTATGAAACTTATTAAGGATATGAAGATTCAATTAAATAGGATAGAAAAGAAGTTCGATAAGTTTGATAATGACTACACCGATGATATGAAACTACTAGGTAAATATTTAACAGAGTTTGGTAATGAATTAGGTGAGATAACAAAAATTATAGAGACGTTTTATGGTGATTTAGAGAAACGTAAAAAGGAGGACATGAGTTATGTATGTTAAAATGATTTTAGATGTTTCAAACTTAACAGTCCCACTCGAAAAGTTCCTTGAGGAATTGGTTGATGAGGGGTTTGTTATTGGAGAGCATGAGGAAGAAAAGAATCTAATTACAATTTATAGACCAGTAAGTTTAAAACAATTTTTCAAGATAAACTTTCATATGGTTAAGAATTGGTTTAAGGAAAAGATTACTATTATTAAATCAAAACTTGTAGATTCATTCAACGTAATAGTTAATAGAATAAAAAGAAAGTTATATATTATAAAAGGCAAATTAACAACTGGTTTAAAACGAAGGATTAAGAGACAGGTTCCTAAGATAAAGGGTTTTTTCACAAAAATTAAAAATACTATATTAAGAAGGAGTGATGATAGTGTCATGTCCGAGCATGATGAATTACCAGAAACCAGTACCGAAGGATAAAGGAATTAAAAGACATGAATTGAATAATCTTTTAGACGATGCGATTAAATGGATTACCTATAGTGGAATGATTCTCGCACACATACATGAGAAAATCGTATTGTTTTATAAGGAGGAAATTGAGAAACTAGAGGGTAAGGAATATAATGATTTTATAATGGATAAAATCGAATCTGATCCAGGATTTCAGAAATATCTTGAAATAATGGATGTGGTATTTGCTGAGAAATATCAAGCATGCACTGATAAATATAAAGATATGACACTAGACGATAAGTTACAGTTTATAAAATATAATATACAGGGTTTCTTAAAAGTAGAGGTTGAAGATGATGTCAGACCAGAAGGATATACCTCCTAGAGAGGAGCCTCCAGATGTACCGTATATTAGAACATGGCAGGTGAAAAAATATTATGACTGTCCTCGAGCTTTCTATTTCAGTTTGGAATATAAGCGAATCCCAAATACAAAAACTAAAGAAACATGGTCTAGAGGAAATCTATATGAAAGCGAAATCCTTAAAGATTTCAAGGGAATTAGAAGTGGGTATGTGGAGACCCCAATCTTTCGCACTTCTAAGGGAATCTCATTTAGAAATAAAGGACATCCATGTTACATCCTTACAGGACATCCAGACGCTATCAAAATTGCTCCAAATCTTATTACAGGAGTAGAAATTAAAAGTTATGATTTACATAGAAAGGATCCGTATGAAAACGATCAATTCCAAGCAGAGGTATATTTGTTTCTATTAAAACTTAATTTCCCATACATGAAAAGTAAGATGGAATTATGGTATAAAAATAAGACATTTATTATAGAATCATATAATACAAAAAGAATGATTAAGATCCTTACTGGAATATGTGATGTATTACAAAAGAGACATACTATACCAAAAGTGTTTGATAAAAGACGTGTAAGGAAAACATATATATGTTCATCTGGTAAATGTGTATATAAACCGCTTTGTAAGGAGATGGGTTACTTATGAGAAAAGGATATAAGCATATCATGGATTTAATATGGGGTGATTATTTGGTTAAGACAGTAAGGAGTAAAGATTATGCCCCGCCAGAATATAAGATTCCCATTCCTATGATATGTTACACTGGTAAAGAACCAACCTGTATAGTTCCAGAAAAACCATGTCTTGTGTTTAGGAGAGAAAATATAAAGTATAAGTGGATAGAGGCTGGAGAGAATGTTATAACAATGAGATGGAACTATAAATTTATTGGAGGAGATTACTTGTGAGTAATGGTTTATTTTATAAATTCTTAGTCGGAGATGTATTTGATTGGCTCGAAGAATTAGAAGATGAATCTGTAGACCTAGTACTTACATCCCCTCCATATTACCAATTACGTGATTATGGCTTTGATGAACAAATAGGTCAAGAGAGTACGCCAGAAGAATATGTAGAAGTCATGGGTAAGTTACATGATGAAATATATAGAGTGTTAAAACCAACTGGCTCATTCTGGTTGAATATCGGTGATTCATATGGAACTACAACTGGTAGTGGTCAATATGGAAATTTAGGTAGATCAAAATATCAGGAAGTTACAAGTGAGGCTGCGAAACTCAGAAGGGCGATAAAAGGAGAATATAAATCATTATTAATGATACCAGAACAAGTTGCGTTAAGAACAAAGGAATCTGGTTTTACATTACGCAATAAAGTGATATGGTATAAGCCAAACCATCTACCATCATCAATTAAAGATAGATTAACATGTTCATGGGAATATATATATTTTTTCACGAAAGAGCATAGTGGATATACATTCAATCTTGATGATATACGCGAGCCGATTAAGGAGTCAACTGCGAAAAAGGTTAGACGAGCAAAAAAGAGAAAACCTAAATATGGTATAGACTGGCATTGTAAGAACGAAGGTAGACCAGAGGGGTCTAGGGATGTGAAACGTAAAGGTAGAAAAACTATGGAACAAACCATAGATTTAGAAAAAGGAAAGAATCCAGGCGATATGTGGGCTATTAATACACAAGCACATGCTATACCCCATGTAGCAATATATCCAGACGAATTATGTGAGAAGGTTATATTGGCTGCAAGTAATGAGGGTGATGTCGTACTTGATCCCTTCTTAGGATCTGGAACGACTATGTTGGCTGCACATAAATTAGGTAGGTCATGTATTGGTATAGATGGTGACGTGAGAAATATAGAGATTGTAAAAGAACGTATTAAAGGTTTTACACATGCTGATTTCTTTACTGATAATATCTACCATCTGATCCAAATGAATGTGGATTATAATGAGTTCGGTAGTAAATCAACTCATATAAAAAAGGTGATATAAATGAAATGCGAACGGTGTGGAAAAGAAGTAGATGAGTTATGGAGAGGATTATGTAAGGATTGTGTAATTGATGTGTATGCGAGGGAGATGTACTAGGAGGGGTAATTGAATGGGTTTTCTATTCCGATGTAAAGATTGTGGAATCCGCGAATTTGACGTGATATTAAAGCGTTCTTGGACAGGAAATTGTTATATAGAGATATGGTGTCCAGTATGTGGAAATTGTTTCCATAAGGTCAACATACATGAGTTTAAGAATATGTTGAACAAGGACATCCCATCGAGCTGTACCCTGAAAATGTGTGTTAATAATGCAGATGGAGTAAAAGTAAATGTTGGAGGGGCATAGAAGGAGGAGTGTTATTTTTCAATAGGAGGCTGTTCAAGTTGAGAGATTCGCCCCTCCAACTCTACTAGTTTATTATCAATCTCATCTATTTTTACTTGAAGTTCTTTGAAGAACTGTTTTATTTTTGGAAGAAATGTAGATATAATTTTCACTAGGTTTGCCACATATTTAGTGTCTATTAATTGTGCATTCTCATCAAACCGTATCTCTTTTTTAATTGAATTAAATAACACTTCTTCAAAAACAGTTATTTCTTCATCAATCAAATCTTCATATTTCGACATTAATCCACTCTCACTTCTGGAGCACGTATTAAGACATCACCAGCACCAGAAATATCTTCTTGTGTTTTAAACCCTAACAGTAAATGTTCGAGATTATATTCGTTGTCATTACAGGTTACCTTTATTTTTATACCTTTATCATAACTTAGATTTTTAACATAATATGTATCTGATATATCCCTATCTGGTACTTCAACAGTTATTGATTCGCCAGGATTTATCGAGGTATTTAATAATACCTTGAACGATATTACCTGTACTGGTTCATCAAATCGTTCTCTCATAGCTCTTACAATCTCAGAAGCATATTCCCTACTTTCAATACCCCTATCATATAATCGTATGGATTTCTCACCAAACGCAGCTACACCCCACTCGGCATCATCAGATTGACTATATACAACTATTTCTTTTGCATTCAGATGTAATTCATCTATATTACACTGTGTGGTCATTATTCCAGATCCGAATACAAACCGTACCTGTTCAATATCTGTCCAGCTAGGACTACCAGTAGCACTCCAACCAGCACTTAACGAACCAACTGGAATTTCTATCTGGAAGAACTCGTTTATTTTTGTCGGGGTAACAGTCCAGCTATAATAATTTGAGGCATCGGTCTCAAGTCTTATACTCATTGGATCTAAGGCATTTTGTGAATACCATAGTTTTAATGAATCAAATAAATCCAAGTTTTTATGATCCAACGAAGGAGATAAGAGATTACCTCCGCTATGTGTCGTCTTATACACGAAATTATCATAATCTATATTTATGCTTTCTTCTCCCTCATCTGTCCTAAAGTCCCCAAACTGTATATTAGTATGGTCACTATCATAGAGAGTTCCAGACCATACTTGCTCACCGTTGATATAGATTGTGTGTGTGGTACTACTTCTTTTAACCTTAAAGTTATACCACGTATTCTTATTCACGTTACTCTTTAATGTGGTTTGAGTATAATCTCCAGATCCATCTGGTACTCGTAATACTATTTTCTTAGGGGCATCAAATTTTATATAATCTATAGTTTGATTTAATGTATTAACTTTATCATATATAGGAACGCTTGTAACAAAAGCGCATATAGGGGATTCTAGTAATGAATCACTTGTTCGTATATCAAATAATATCTCGAAATCACCAGATAGTTCATATGCAGAATCCTCATAATAAATAAATGCTACATTACTTGGATGTGATGAGGAATAACAACGTATATATCCATTCGCTTCTGTAATTGTTGCAGAACCAGTCTTCTTTTGATCGAAATAAGTGGATGATAATGAATCATCATTACAATCATCTGAAAATCCAGAAGAAGGCGATATATCTCCTCGTATCGACTCCTCACCTATATTATAATAATCCTCATCATCTGAAACACTAACACCAGTTCCAGTCCATGAAGCAGCATCTCCCTCGCATAAATCATCAGATTTTAATGGATATGTTGAGTCTAACGCGCCATGTAAATATACCTTATTCAGTAATTGGTGTAAGTCCTCATCATCTTCAAAATCCCATAACCCTCTCGATCTTGAAACAGTTTGACCGCTTGATTTGGTTGTTTGTGGGAAGAAGTGGCAATCTGGTGTAATATCTATATAACAATCTGAGTTATTAATATCGGCTAGTTTCTGAATCGTTCTTAACCTAGTTTCTTTATTCTTCTCGAATTTTTCTAGTATAACAATAGGCTTAACCTTTACATCCACGTCTATCGAATATAACTTCGGAGTTACTGAACCATTCCCGCTAAATTCTATTTTGATTTTCAATATCCGTCCATGATTATCCGCGCTAGAATGATGATCGGTAAATTGTTTCCAAGTATTATCAGTACAGGTTTCATAGGTCGTTCCATCATCGTTACTTGCTTTGGCAACCACATCTGTATTAGCAGGTTCATTAGAACTAAAGTCTATCTTAATATCATCAAAATATTCAAAATCATCGGTCAATAGTTTATGGGTAATAATATATCCACTGGTCGTATAACTTGATTTATACCCTTTTATATCATCTACCCATGTACTTACAGTTGCGTTTTCTTCTACAACAATTTTATACCAGAGATAACGCCCGTCCTCACCAGTAAGGTCTATATCATTCTCCGTCCCACCTGAAAGTGTTCTCCGAAGTGTCCAACTTGGCGTTCCAAGAGTACCAGTATCATTTGAATATGTATAGAGTTTAATAGTTGCCCCATCAAGACTAGAGTTTATACCCATACTTATCCAGACGTTAGATGCGCCACCATCACGAACTTCTGAGATATAATCTCCAGACTGATATTTGAAAAATATTTTAGCATTCGGATCCCAACTCGATGTTCCTCCATTCTCTATAAGTATTAAATTATCATGGCAATTACTCGTTTTGCATCGTAATTCTTTACTGCCACTATTATTAAGTGTCAAATAATACCAATTGTCTACAGTAACCTCTTTATTAATATAAATATTCCACCAACCCGTGCTGGGAGTTCCACTACCAGATCCCATACTATCGTCATTAACCGACTCACCGAATTTCCACTCCCAACCTGTTCCATTATATTCTACTTTTACGCTAATATAATGTAAGAAAGAACCCGTTGCTTTAAACTTTACTGCATCATTCCAACCTATCATATCCTTACCATTTTCATCAGTAGTACACCTATAACTTACCGATGCCATCTCCAATTTATCATTAGATGAGATCATATGGTTATAAGTACCATCATCCCATTCTACATCCGTATCATCCGTGAAATCTGGTGAACTTGTTTTCAGTCTCCAATAGGTATCGCCTGCTACTGTAAAATAAAGTTTATCAATATAACTTACAGTAACAGTAGTTTGGGAACTAGACCAGAAGAATGCTATCCAGTTAATACCTTCCCAATCGGGAGTTCCTGTCTCTGACCATCCACTCGAATCAGAACCTAACTCGAACTCAAATTCTTCAAAAGTATCCGCAGATGAAATATTTACCGTCCTATAGAAATAATTCCCATCCGAAGAATATAACCTAAGCACAGGATCATTCGCATTGGTATCCTGTCGGATATGAAATGTTAATTTTTTCCGCGTCTCACAATTCCATAATTCATCCTGAGTTGCATGATAATAAATTTCCCTGTCAGTATCTGAACCACCAGACACTGTACCCCAGAAGAATACATCCATCATGGCTTTACATTTATCAGCATCATCGGTATCGAATAAAACCTTTTTTAAACCAGTTCCATTATTAATAAATGATTTTCCTGATACCGATTGTGAATTATTCTTATAATGTATTTCAAGACCATATGTTGCAGATGACTCATCATATGTAATCTCAACCAGAAAAGGCAGATGACCTGATAACGAGGTTAGTGAATGCCACCCACCACTATCCTTATACTCCATATCAGTTTCATTATTTGTATAATCATGCTTCGCCCTAAAACCAATCTCATTAGCATCTGCATCATTATTTACATAAAATGTAAGCCAACCATCATGTCCTGAAGTCCTGTCCATGCTCATTACAAATTGAATAATCCCAGAACCAGTTACTCCAGAACCTAGTTGTTTATACATTGATACGCTATTAGTTGTGCTGTTATTATAGAAGTTTACAGACCTATTACCTTCATGGATTCCAATATCTCCAAAACTAATCCTAGACGTCCAATAATCCATTACTTTTATCTGGTATTGCCCGCCAGGAGAATCAACCGTCCAGTTATCAGGTATGGTATCAACAGTTTCCTCATTAAAATCATCCTCAAAGTAAACCTTCCGATGTGTCTCCTTTATGCTTGCTATTCCCTGTTGTTTCACTCCAGTATCCTTTGATAATACTATCTCACTATCAGAATCCCATTTCTCAGTTACAAAATCCATCCCATCAAGATAAATAGTTTTTCCAATAGCAAGACTTTTACTCATACAAAACCAAACGTAACGAACTTCCTCATTATCTAATATATCCTCATATATCCCAGTCCAGTTTTCTCGGTTAAGGGTATGTTCTTGCCATGTATCTACCGTTTGGTCACTAATATCTAAATCGAATTGTTTAACCTCACTTTCCATCTGATCCATATCGGATGTTTGTGATAAACGGATATAGAAATGATCTGTTACTTCTGAATCTTCTCGATATATCCATATCTTCAGTTTTTTAAAATATTTCCATTTAAACCTTTCTGATACATCAAGTTGATGTCTCCATGCCGCATTAAGAGTATCTGATGTACTTGTGAATTTTTTGGATTTAGAACCGACTTGTACTGTTTCCGTATCGTCTGTAAGATTACCAGTCCATGCCTGTATCCATGCATCGCCTTCTGTACCACAATCGGATAAGTTTTCTTCTTCTATGTCCTCAGTCCAAGCATCATAATCATCTGGATCATATGTACTATCATCTACCCATGTTACATCACTTGTTTCCTCAATAGTATCATCACTCGGAAATATATCAGAATGAAAACCAGTTATCGTATATTCCGCGCCAGAACCAAACTCTATATTCGTTGTTCCAACACTAGTTCCAGAAAGGATATAATTCTTTATAATATCAGAAACTTCAATATCCAGTATAATTTGTGTCTCTGTTTGAAAAAGTAGTTCTGTCCAGCCGAGTTGACCGATAAAAACCTCTACAGTATCTCTATCTTTATCTTTACGGTCATATACCTTCCCCTTAATTAGTCTAGTTAGCGAACTGCCCCAACCTAAGTCAATATATACAGTCTTACCTACTGCTGTCTCAGTATTCCAACGACCATTTGGATTATATAAAACCACTCTAGCCTTATGTAGACCATCCTCAATTTCTGGTCTATCTATTTGAAAATCAGCCACATAATCTGTTAAATCTATTGAGTCAAAAGAAAACTCGGCTTGTAAATTAATTTTTTACTCCTCCTAAGATATATCCTTATTATCATATTCCAAAAACAGTAACGATAATGGATAGTTTCTAATAGTGCCTGGATTCCATGTAAAATCTCTTGAGATTGGGAATATTCCTCTCCCCCTCATTAAATCCATTTTTAATCCACTAGGCTCTGAATGAAATATAATTCCTTCTCTCCTCACAATATACTTATGAAATGTATTTACCTTATCTATATGTTGTTGTGTAGTTCTTGTAATATCATCCCTATCACATATCTCAAAACTCAATGTATATGCATTTGAATGTCTTCCGAATGGTAATAATACATCCCCATCTCTGAAAAATGATGGGAGTTTACTTAAATTAAGTTCATCTTGTATTCGTATCATTGAAATAATATCTATCTCAAATAGAGTACCAACACAGAATAAATCCAAGTAAAGCGTTCTATTGCTATTCTTATGATCTATTTGCACATAGTCTACATCAGTAATATCAAATGTGCCCGATTCAGTCATATCACTCAGTTCTATTATAACAAATTCCCATGTATCGGCAGCACTAATTGTATGATCATAATATTTATAATTAGATCCGTCTGTATGAATACTTACTCGTATTGCATTAGTTACATTAGACTTCACCCAGAAACATATACAATCAGCACCAGTCATATCTTGTGCTAGGTTTTGTGTATCTGGATAATAATATACATCATCCGAGCCAGAACTTACCGCCTTTAAACTAGCATTTCTAGTCATTGGATCGCTCGTATCATCGGAAAGTGTAACATTCGCTCCACTACCCCATGAACTATAATGTTCCTCACATAAGTAATCTGGATGTTCATTCGATGCGACATCTGGTAGGAAAATATCATATATAAAATAGCCATCAGGAGCCATTTTTACATTACACCCCTTCCTCTCAATTCATATTTAAGTTGATCCTTTAACTGTCTTACTAAATCACTGGTATCTCCAATCGGATTATTTATATGTATGTGAATATCACCAAATGAGTTTCTTGCCTGATCTTTCGTATATACCTCGCCTGGCTCTAATTGATAAACGCCTGCTTGATATATCCTTCCGCCATAAGGTCTAGCTCCAGATATTGATCCAAACCTAGGGGAACCAGATTTTATTGCTGGTAAATTAGCACCTATTTCCTCAATCTTCTTCCATTCTTCCTTAATTTTTTGTAGAGTGCTTAATAATGTGGCTAGTATATCGTTTAATCCTCTTACGAAGAATGTAAGTGCTTGTATGGCAGGATTAACGATAATATTCATAATTTTCGCCTGTGCTTTTAGCCTTCCTTCAAGTGTTAATAAATTATCTGAACTTCGTTCGAGTTGAATATTAACACCAAATAAAATACTCAAAACCTGTGAAAGCCAAAAGTAATAGTCGTCTATTTCCTCATTTAATGCATCTAGTTTTTCTGCGTTCATATCCGTAAGTAAACCAAATTCAACTTGCCATGCAAGAAGACCAGCACTTATAACATTTAAATTCTCCATATTTTTATGCATTATGTATAACTGCTCATTATAGTTATATAAGGCATCTGCTTCATCCTGAATTACTGTAATATTGCCTTCGGCATCCTTTATCCATCCAGCAAATTCTTCTCTAAGATCAGCTGTTACAGATAATAACTCACCAAAACCACCCTTAGTATCATCTGCATACCCCTTTAGGTCATCCAATGGCGTAAATAACTTACCTATTTCTGTTACAAGTGGTTGTATGGCGGTAACAACATCAGCCATAATATCAATAATACCACCAAAAGAACTGAATAATTCTTTTGCAACTGGTAGGAGCATATTACCAATATCTAATGCAAGATTATGGAGTTTTGATTGTAGTATCTCCCATTGTTTGTGGGCTGTTGCAAGAGTTTTATTAACTTCCTCATTCGCCTTGTCAAGCATGGTTGTTTTATCTGCAAGCATGCCTTGTGTATCAGAAAATTGTTCCATGAGTACGTTTAACTGTGCATAATGTCGCATACCAGCAACTGATTCTGTAACATTCTTCTTTTGATAATCTGTTAGTGTATCCCATTTCTCAGACAGTTCTTTTAGAATAACATTAGCATCTCTAAAGTTACCATTGGCATCCATTACAGCAATGCCAACAGCCGCTAATGACTCAATAGCCTGTGTTCTATATAATCTTGTTAGTATGGCATTAAGACCTCTACCAGCTTCTCCAGCCTGCCAACCTGCTCTACTAAATATTGTAAGATATGTAGATACATCTTCTAAAGTCATTCCAAATTGTTTTGCAGTGGCACCTGTATGTGTAATTGCTTCAGCTAAATAAGCCGCTGTTACCGTTTGTGTATTCGCCAACCAGTTCCATGTGGCAATAATATTAGCTGTATCATCCGCTGTTAGACCAAATTGATTTATTGCTGCAGTAAGATATTCTGTTGCACGAGCCTCATCTATAGTTGTTATCATAGTTAGACGTATTGCTTCCTCAGTTAGTTTGATTAGTTCAGCACCTTGTTTTCCTTGCTGAGCCCATCGTACCATAGCTGCTGAAACATCATCAGCCATAAGCCCGTATTCTTCACCAATACTCCTTATAGCTGGAACTAATACCGAGTCTATCTCTGTTTCCTGTCCAGCATATACTTTATGTAATTCTACAAGTTGCCATTCAAATTCCATAGCCGCCTGTGTAGCCTTAATCATTCCAGCCGCTAACGCCATAACAGCCGTCAAAGCAAGTGTAGGAGCATCCATCATAGCTGAAATTGTACCAATAAGAGCACCATACTTCTGTCTTAAACCAAGTGCCTGTGTACCAGCCAACCCCATAGTTGCACTAAATTTATCTACCGATCTAATAACAATTGCAACATTAAGCATCTGGCTAACGCCAGGTAACATCATAGCCAACTTATTTCATCCTCTTCATTTTCGTATTATATTCTTTCGCTTGCTCATTCATCATATGAATCCATGCTGACATTTTAGCAGCATCCTGATCCAATAGACCACCAGGCTCTGGAAATCCGCCATATTCTTGACAAAGTTTCATTTCTGTAAATAAAGGATGTCCGAATCTTGGATTATCCTTTACTGATTCTCTGGCAACCTCGCCAAGAAATTCGTAAAATCCACGTCAGGATTATTTATAAGCATACACTCATCAGCTAATGCTTTCCCAACTCTAGGATCTAAATTCTCAATTTCTTGTTTCGATAGTTTTGGTTTTCTAACCGTCTTCATAATCATTAAAATATTATATTCTTTAATATCAATATCAGTCATTTTTGTAGCCCGATTAACTCTCGTACATTTCGATAGAGTATCCAATTCGTCTCCATATCTCCATCTCACAAGAGTATACTCAGTCTCTTTCATACCATCATGTATAACTATCTTTTTTGATTTATTACTTAGATTAAAAGAAATATATTTAGCGGAATCATCCTTTTTTAACTCCTCAGATAAGTCCTCCACTATTTCTATATCCTCCTTCTCTTTCTTCCTTTTTCTAGGCATTAATATTCAGCCTCCTTAACTTACTGAAAGACTTGTTCCTGTAAAACTCATATCTTCCATTATAATATCAGCTTCACTCCATGCTTCTGCATGTGTACCGAAACCAACATCATCTAACACTAAATTATACGTAGTGCCAGCAATAACTAACACAAGTTTCAATGTAAGATCATTCTGAAACTTAGTAACCCAATTTACCTGATCCGCGTCTTGTTTATAGAAAGAACATGATCCAGTGTAATCTCTACCCTTTGGAGGTAATTGTCTAATATCCTCAGTACCAATGCCCCTAGTAGGTTCATTATTGTTATTCATATCCAATGTTATGCTCTTAGTCTTTGCAGAGATCTCCTCATAATCAAATTCATATGCACATGTAATTATTTCATCTGCACTAGGAATTTCTGTGGATTTAAATGTTATCTCGCCCGTACTAGTATTCCAATAACATTTACCCGTTGTAATATCCGCGTCTTCTGGATCTTCTATCGTACCAAGTGTAACACCCTGAGCAGTCCCATCCACCCATATTTCAGGTGTTGGACTAGACTTAGGAACGTGATTTGAATAAAAACTAGCAGTTGTACCATCGCCAGTACCGACATATTCATCATTATCTTCACTTGTAGCAATCGTACCAATTATACCCTTTGAAAATAAGGTTGCGTTATAAAAGGCTGCAACAGCATCTGTATCAACACTAGCATGTGAAACTTGAGCCGCATCATATACGAAAGCATCTTGAGCCCTTGCACTCATAGATACAGTAATTAAATCATCCTCAGAAACAGCTAAACTTATAGACGTTATCACAGTTCCAGTGTATACATTAGAAATATCAGTTGTGGAATCTAATGTAGCTTCAAAGGTAAAACTTGGTAAACTATCTGCTTCACTCGGAGATGCTAATGAACCTCCTCCAAGAAACATATATAACCAATGAATATTCTGTACCTGTATTTCCATAGTTAGCTCTACATCAGTACCAAGATGTGATAATTGCCTAATATTACGGGAACCAATACCCCTAATAGGCTGTGGATTCTTGTTAATATTATGGCTGAATGATGTTAATATACCTAAGAAATCTCTTGTAGTCGCTGGATCAGTACCATAGGTTGATTCTTCCTCGAAACTTATTTTGCCCATCGTACTTACATATTGTACCATTTCTTTTCTCCTTCTTATGTTGTATAATTATATATAACTCGTAGTATATGCGAACATGTCCACAAGCGCGGACTCACATTAAGGGGTACTACATCCCCTCGACCTTCATACTTTATAAATAATATATTTGTATCTTGTGTAGGGTTTATCACTATTGTCGGGTCGAGAAATATTCGATAAACCTCACTATTCATTTTCCATATTAGGCTTTCTCCATCAATTATATTAGTTCCATCGTTTGTATCTACACCAAAGCAAGATATAACATATATATCCTCAGATATTATATATTTTTGACCTAGTGATTTACTAGGTATTTCGCCCTTAGTACTATCAATAACTATTGACGGGACTGTAATATCATTCTGTTCTGGATAACTAGACATTACTGTTATACTTACTGAAACAGGAGTTTCCTGATCGTCATCTATATCTATATTTGTATTAATTATAGAACGTAGCGTCTTCTTAACATCCTGTGTAGGATATGGCATATAACTATAACTCCCTAACGTTTTTATCTATTAATTTGCATTTTATTTTAATTTCTTTAACTTCGCCTTCTATAGTTTCTAACTTAGCGCCCCAGTGGTTTAAAAGTTCAACATATCCTAAAACCTGATTATAACACTTGTTTATATTATCTTGATTTTCCTTAATCTGTTCAAAATGTTTATCAATTTTCTTTGAGTCTCGCCACATTTTATAATATGTACCTATAAGTATAGACGCTATAGTAGCAGCAGCAGTTATTATCTCGCTTGACAATGTAAACCATCTCTATTTTCTCATTTCTATCTCTGGAATCTCTATATGTGTTGATTCTTCGATTAATTCGCCTAATACATCTTTTATGATTTCTTTTACTTTTTCCTCGTCAAACCCAGCCGTTTCTAAGATCATTTCTGTCCTCTTTACAATATCACCATATTTATCCTCAATTTCCTTCTGGAAATATTTTAATACAAATCCTCCAGCTATAAGCCCACCGCCTATAACTCCTGGGATTATAAGTTTTATACCTATGGCGAGAACTATTCCACCAATCCCACCACCGATTAAAGCAGTAGCAACAGATGGAATGAGCCAGGGTTTTCTAATCTCCTTTTTAATATCCATCTCACACCCTCCTTATGGGTTTATTCCCTGTGGTCGCTTTAACAGTTTCTTCATAATACCTCTATCATAAACCACGTTATCAGCATGGACAGAAGATGTTACTGTTATTATCTCGAAATATTCCTCATCGAAATATATCACAGCGCGCTCCGAAAGAGTATTCGGCTCTGTAACTATCAGGCGTAAATCCATCTCCTCATAACCAATAGGTAACTCCTCTTCTTTAGTCTTTGTATAATAACCAACCCTTGCACTAATACTCGAAGAGCTCCATGTTATCGCTGGTTTCCCATAATCAGTTGGTGAGCCTTCTACCATCGTATATAGTGTAACATAATCAACTAAGAATGGTGATATACCATACACAGTTGAATTAACAAATGGTGTTGATTTATTTATAATAGGAGTTATCTTACCCAAATCCGACTACAGCTCCTTTCTTCTTTCCATATTCTTCTATAATATCATTATATTCATTTACATATGCTTGAATTTTTGGACTCTGTCCATATTTAAATACTTTTAAATCCAATAATGAATAACCTCGTAGGTTATCTAATATCTCTGGATTTGTAATTGCCTTTATTACCATTATTGTTGTTAATAATATTGATGCATATTTTATACTAGTAGGTGTGGTTGTATAACCGTATTTATATGATATTTTCAGATTTTGGTATCCTTTTGCTGGTATATTATTATGGAATCTAAGCCTGTTTTCGTCATTATATACTAAGAAATCATTAGCATGTCCTTCGGTTCGTTCTACCCATGAAGGAGTCTCCGTAAGACTAGCCACATTCTCATATACACTAGTTATTTCAGTTATAGGTCCATTATTTAATATGATATTTTTATCCCCATCTGCATCATAATATTCATCGGTAACAGTTTCTTCAGACCATTTCCTCTGTGTATGGTCATCTATCAAACCGTCTGCAATAGATATGAACCCAGTTACTTCGTCATCTGTTGGTGTTGAGCCAGATGTGAAATTCAGTTGCATAAATCCCTCCACATCAGTTATTAAACAATATGCTGTCATTTTTTATCACCTTACATACACTCATAAACCTCGAATAAAATCGAGTATAAATCATCTTTCGTGCTTACTTTCCACGTCCACTTCAAAACATATCTTCCAGAATCAGTATCAGACGGGATTGACCACATCGCGGAATAAATTCCTGTATCATCCTTACTAACACTAAGCGTTTCTTTAACCGTTCCGCCATAATAGACTTTACAGGTAGGTGTACTATCTGGATCACAGATCGTTCCGTCAAAGTCTTTAATAGTAACGGTTGTTTTAACCGTCTGTCCTTTTTTCCAGTAATATGCAGTTGGACATTGTTTAACCATTTAATCACAAACCTCTGTTACTTCTTCCATTATAGCGGTTGTACCAGAACCGCCCATTTCGCTACTACTATCCGTTCCTTTCATACTTCCCGTAGATTTTCCGCCGACCATAACTGCTTTAGAACCCGTACCGCTCATAGTCGCAACGCTTGGAGTACAGAACATTTTGATGAATCCTTTGAGAATACCTATCGCAACTAACTCTGCAAGTATCTCATCAGAAATTCCTAATCCTTCACTAAATTCCCTCACATACGCTACAACTCTATCGAAAGTATCAGATACTCCTAACCCTTCTGAAAACTCCCGTATATATGAAACGATTTTAGATAAACTATCCGAAACTCCAACTCCTTCGGTAAATTCACGGATATAGTTCGCAATATAATCATAAGAATCTGAAATTCCTAAACCTTCTGTGAACGCTCTCACGAACGATACCACGTCACTATATTCATCCGACACTCCAATACCTTCAGTAAACTCTCGGATGAACGTTACAACGTCAGAATATTCATCGGATATTCCAACACCTTCACTATACGCTCTGATATACGATACAACTTTCGAGAATGAGTCGGAAATTCCTATACCTTCGGTGAGGTTTTTCTCGTATTCTTCTCCACCACCCGTATCATAACAGATCCATTGCACCGACCTATCAAACAGATCCCATCCATCAGCAAGCATAATATGAAAACCTGTATATGCAGATATACCAAAAAATACACGCCGTTCAGCAGCGCTTGATTCGTCAACCAAAGTTTCATCTTTATCTATTTCAAGAAGGACTGCCCGTGAGGAATCACCTGGATATTGCACCAAATCATTAACATCTTGCGACCATCCAGTAATATTATTATGATATGTAGACGAACTACTGATTGTTAAGTTACCCGTTGATTCTTCATTAGTAATATAATGACTGTTATCAACAATATTAGCGTATGTAGTGCCACCTCGATAACCATCATCTGTTCCTAATTCAAATTCATCATAATTCCAACCTGAGCAAGTTAAAATTCCGACAGCATCATCTTTTAATGCAGATACAGAAGAACTTGGCGAAATTATCGGTGAAATTACAACACCATCATAAATACCTTCAAAGGTGTGTGAACTTGCATCTGAATCATTAACAAGAATTACTATATAATCCAAATTGAATTCTAATCGTTCTTTAAGTGGTTCTTCTTTATTTTCATCTAAATCTGAACTATCCGCAACTATAAACGCGATATGTTTCTTCTGGTCGAAATAGAGACACCACCAAACACAACGATCAAAAAGCGTCCATCCATTAGAATTTAAATCTTCACCATGATACAAACCAAAATATATCCTTCGTTCTGCTGCTGTACCACTATCAGCACGATCTTCTCCTTTATCAAGTTCAGCTATATTACACTTAGTAGCATCACCTACTCTTTGGGCTAAATCATCAGTATCCCCACCCCAATTCTTGAAATACGCTA
>Ga0180438_10003911_pt1 | contig 21996 bp, 24 predicted proteins | sample SS_ome_12_FD_132455 | JGI IMG/M metagenome (GOLD analysis project Ga0180438, IMG submission 132455) | Hypersaline lake sediment archaeal communities from the Salton Sea, California, USA - SS_3_D_2 metaG | ecosystem: Environmental > Aquatic > Non-marine Saline and Alkaline > Hypersaline >...
TTGACTTAGTATATATGCCAGTTCGTCGAGGAAAAGACAGTAAAGGTTATTACTACCGATGGGGCAATCAAAAGAAATACTATTATAAGAAGGGTAGTAAAAGATCCGCGACTATTGCCAAAAACAAGGCAACAAAACAAGGTGTTGCCATCAAATTAAGCCAATTGCGAAGATTAAATTAATTTATATGTATTATTAATATATATAAATGCCTAAAAGGAAACCTGTAAATCGTAAGAAGTTGCATAGATATTCGCGAATCGCTATTAAAGAGGGATCTCCGCTTGTTATCCACGACAAGAAGTATGGCAAGTATGTTCTTGCTAAATCTGGAAATCGTCATATTTACTATAGAGTCAATCATGATGACACATTAACTATGAAAAAAATGCCTAAATGGTTAAAAGAAAGACTTCCTAAACGGGTAGTTAAGAAACCTAAAAAAAGATTGCTAACTGATGCCGAATTACTTGAGAGATATATGAAAATGGGAGGTAGTACCAATACTGGTTATACTCAGTATGGTGGAATTGTTGCTCCACCAATTGCACCACGAGCACCGATGCCTATTAAGTTCTTTCCAGTCCGTCCATATCGTCCCCGCCTTCCTCCAGCATTCTGGAGAAATAAGTTTATGGTAAATAATGGATTAGTTGCTCCACCGTACTAAATATAATCTTCATTAATGTATATGCTTTCATTATCTATTTTAACATCATCTTCTGATGGTATTCGCGGGATGTTTTCTTCATCAGATTCAGACTCGGCGGGCTGTTCAACTAGTTGTTCAAGCTCTTCCCGCTGTTCTCGCCGTATTTTCAATTGATAATCATAATATACATATGACATGAATAAACTAATAATGGTACTTATACACATACTATTTAGTGAGAAAAATTTGTCTACCATTTTGGCAGTAATTTATTATTAATATTGCCAAAATGGTAGACAAATTTTTACTAAGAAAAGTATATCTACCTAGCCATATCCAAGAAAAAATGAAACCAAAATTTTATTTTTGGAATTAGGATTTTTGAGGTTTTTCATAAAGACCTCAAAAGTTAACAGCTACTAATTAGTCATCAAATTCGAACAAATTTACTTTATTTCTGTATTGAGGTTTTATATTAAGTAAACCATCAAACCGTTTCAAGTTTTCGATATTGAATGTATTAATATCATATTTGACATCACCAATACGTTTATTCTTACGCTTTCTATCTACAATAGAACCGAGTAGACTGTTCATCTTAGTCATATAGAACTGCGTTAATTTTAACCGGGTCATACTACCTTTGATTTTATTATCTCCGCGAATTCTGAAAGCTTTATTTATGGCTACTACATCGAGCCGTTTAAGCTTTAGTTTATCGTTGTAGTTTTTCTTGTTCACTGTCTTTTGTATATCAAACTGGAACTTTTGAATTTTGAGTTTTCGGCGGATTCTGTCTAATAAATACAGTTTTGTGCTGTTGGATCTGATCATTATTTCTATAATATCGTAGTTGGTCCCAATTATTTCAAATTTCTCTTTTATTTGTTTCTTATTAGCTTTTTGTAGTTGTTTAAGCTTGTTGAACTTGTCATACTTGTACATCCTATAGCACAAGAGTTGCCGATATTTCTTGCGGTCTATGAAAATATCTATGTTGTTCTTGATGATCTCTTCAAAATAGTTATATGTTTCATCATCCTCAGCTTCTACATTCAACCCAAATACTTCAAACTTAGACAATAGATCCTCAGTCATTTTTGTTGATAACTTACCATTATGATATTGATCTATTAACTTCAAGATATAATCTCCTCTTTCCTGTTTCTCAATAGGTTCTGACTCGATAGTATTGAATTTTACATTAGTATATCCCTTCTTGCGTAATAGATCTAAAACATGATGCTTGATGTTGAGATGATATGATCTGCGGTATTCTTCATAAAAGAATAAACCTTTGAGGGCTTTCTCATATCTATCAAGACTATCCCTGACATCTCTATTTATTGTCATTTTCGTTGTTCCGTCTTCAATTGCCTGATCAACACTACTAAATGGCTTTTGAGTAACATTTGCCATGTATATATTGATAGATTCTGGCTTTCTCTCTCTATTTAGTTGCTGATTGATATCCATAGCATCAAAATGCCGAGCATTGTAATAGAAACCAAAAACATGAAAACCATTATTAGAATCACATCCATACACTACCGAAGGAGTGCAGAATATACACTGTTTCTTTTTCCATTGCCTAGTATTGATATACATCTCACCATCGTTTGATGAATATAATAAATGTTGTTTATCTGTAATCTGACATTCTTTTTTAATAATTTCATATACCTCGCGTTTAAAGTCCGCGTTCATGTTAGAACAAACATATACCTTTTCGCCGGCTTTAATACATTCAATGAGTTTTCTTAAAAGTGTATTTTTATTATTGAATACTGTGACTGGAATGTCGCTTTCGATTTTATGATCATTAATATATAGATTGATAGGTTTATTGGATATATCTTTAATGAATTTAACTGTCCCATCATTCATATTTGAGTCCATACCAATAACCATCTTACAATTTTTATGATTGATCAATTCTGACAATCTTTTAACAAACAACAGACGATTTTGACTCATTTTCTTCATTCTATTCAATAAATGACCACTCATAGATGCTGTCTCGTCCATGACCATAATATATTTGCTATTAAGCTCTGTTGGGACCTTATCTATGCTGTCTACTTGAAAAACTTCATTGGTTGAATGATTGTAGATACGTTGATAATTCTTTATTTTGAATTCAGTCTCATGCATATCGGACAGGGTACGGCGGGACACTATAGATAGAATATCATATCCAGGGTATAGCTTTTTGATTTTCTTTATCATCTCTGTCTTTCCACTACCTGTGATCGATATGATTAGTGATACTTCATTCAATTTTAACTTATTTGCCAATTGAAAGCCATTGTGATCATTCTTTCCGCGTTTAGTCAAGAATCTTGAATTAATGTGCTGGATATTAATCCCCATCTTATTAACAGCCTGTAATGCATTAAATCTAACTACATTCGTATATTTATCCCGCAATTCAAATGGTTTGATTTTAATAGAAACTTTGAAACCTGTATTTTTAAGAACAAATTTCTCGCACCATTTTAGTAGCCTGTGTACTTTTGGATCTTTTTCTAAATGAAGTCCGTCATGAATTAACGCACCAACTTTAAAACCTTTTGATGTGAAGTATTCATACATAGAAATTAGAGCTATTCTCTCACAGTGTTGTGCAAGATATGCAAAAGGACCTCCCTCAGCATTAAAAGGCTTGAGGAGAGCTCCGTCATTTGCTTTGCGTTTTCGTTCTGCTCTATAGAAAGCTTCCATTTGGGGATATATCTTGAGTAATTTCCGTCTATTACGTTTGATCTGAGTGATATAGTTAAATAGATGGGGATTATTTGGGAAGTTATTATACTTTTTCAACAATTTCTTTAGTTGTTTATCTGAACTGAACATGATTTTATAGACTAAAGATTTAGCACCATGTCGATCACATTTATTGGTATCCATAATGATCTGGAGTATCTCCTCTCTCTTTTTGTTGTAAATTCTGATGTACTTAGTGCTCATATTATGCTGTTTCATTAGTTGCTGTAATAAAACAGGTTGACAATTGACTATGTCAACATCATAATATAAGTCCTTACAAATCTCATATTTAGTATTACACCAATGTCTCATTTGACAATAGGCTTTCTCACCATTGCTGTAAACAGGTTTGAGACGCCCTATCTCTCGGACATTGTATGTAATCCCTATTTTACCATCTTTTGAATGCTTGAGATACCTTAATAAGTTGTTTGGATAACTTAAATCATTTGGACTTTTTCCACAGAAACCACTATAAATATGTTCGTATAATGCCTTTTTATTAAACTTCTCCACAAGTTCGATCTTATAAGGCTCAAACGCTTTATCTATAATATTTATCATTCAATATATACTACTATAGATTTTATTTTTTCTATATTATTTTACGCATCAAATTGTGCGGAAAAATATATAAAAAATATTTTCTATACATATTATATATGGAAAATACACAGATTAGTAAAAGAAAACGAGGGAGACCCAGAAAACCAAAGGTAAATAAACCAAAACGACCACGAGGACGCCCTCGCAAGTACAACTCAGACAAGGAGCGGAGAAATGCGAGACTCAAGCAAACTAAGGAATCAAGAAGTCGTATAAGAAGAAAGAAGAAAGCCGATAATTTACAATTAGTTATTGATGTACTCAAACGATTAGAAAAGCGCAATTTGATAGATTTTGACAATAGTTTTGATGAAGATAATACATATACACAATTCAAAATGGATGCCCATGATGTATATATAAAACGTTATTTGGTAGATGCAGGTGCTAAAGATGGCGGATTGCGTGAGATAAGATTTTGGATAGTGAAAGATAAAACATATTTTGGTGGATATATATACTGGGATAGTCAAAATTCATATTACAAATTTGATCTTGTATTAGATAAATACCGAGTTCAATTATGTAATAACGGACCTTTTGTGTACCCATCAGATTATATTAAAGGTGGATCAATTTAAAAACTATATATTTTACACAAAATAAAAATATATAGTAAATATATATGCCCAGTGAAGTTTACTTGTACCGAGTCCATTTTATTATGTATGATGATACATTCATTAACAAAGAGTATTCTACAGGTCTAACCAACAAGAATATATTAATCAATTACATCTTGTCTATCACGCCAGAAATCCCACAAGATGACATCAAAACTATCATGATACGCCGAGATGGTAAGATATATCATGGCGTTCACTTTAAGCGTCATGATAGATTAGATCCCGAAGCACCATGCCGAGAAGATCGTCCAATTTAATATCTAACACTAGTATATGAAGGAATATGATTATTATGCAGTAGTGGGAATATTCATCCCAGTACCAAAACAAGAGAAGAAGAAAAAAGACTAATATGTAACTATTTATTAATATTTACATATTTTACTTCAAATTATGCAGTTTAACATAGGAACTCAATGTTTTCGGGGTGACAGAGTATTTCTGAGCGATAAACTTCATCTTTACGCCGTTCTCTAGTAGTGTTTTGATTTCCGCTTTGTACTGATCAAGCTTTCTTTTGCCAGCACCTTTCGGTCGACCCCATCTTCCATGCTCAGCTTTATATCTCTTTATACCCTGTTTCGTCCTCTCTCTAAGTGTATTGATCTCAAATTCGGCACACATCGCCAACATCGATAATACAAGCTTATTTAGTGGTGAATCATCAATAACCATATTATTCTTAGCAATAATCAGTTTGAACCCTCTCGGTGTTACTTCTTTCTCGACGAATTGCAAGACATCGCCGAGCTTCCTCGATATTCTCGATAGACTTGAAACAATCAATATATCATTCTTCTTGATCTTGGGCAGAATCTCAGTCCCGATCAATCTCTCAGCATATCCATAGGTATATCCACTCTTCTTCTCACATACCCACACAATATTAGTTGTATTGTAACTATTCTTACTTAAATAATCATAGATCAGCAATTTACTGTTCTCTATGGTCTGGTCTTCTGTACTGACCCTGAGATAAGCATAGATTTTTTGTGTATTTTCCATATATAATATAGCTTGAGAAAATAAACCCTACCTAATTCTAATAATTACTATATATTATGTAATTGGATTTATTAGTTACATCAAAATGATATAAATAATAAAGCTTATAATATACGATGTATATTAACAATTTAGGGGGCGTTAATTTTACTGATAATCTGGGATGTATTCATCAAATAAACATAATCCACATATAAATAGTTTAGTAGTCTGATCTCCATTTTGATTCTCTAATGTTCCGCAATATATATTGTAGTGTGCCTCATTGCATTCATTACAATACTTTCTTTTACATTCATCACATTCTATTGTATCATCAGATTGACAATCACAATTCATTTATATATTATGTGTAGAAAATAAATAATCTATTCCAATTTTTCGATCTTGAGGAATTTCAACAGTTTCTTATTACGCCCATGTCTGATGTTTCTAACTAGATCGTATGATAAGCCGAACTTATCTGCTATTTCCTGATAACTGGGATATTTGCCTAATGATACCCATTCATCTAATTTTAAGTCATGGTATTTGACCTCATATTTGTCTTTTTTGTTCTTAGTACCTTTTTCACGCATATATAATAAACTGAGAAATTATTATATATTTTAATATAGTTCTTTTATTTTCTGCACATAATATATATGATAGAAACTAGTAAATACGATAAAGGACTAGAAGAATGGCAATATGAAATCAAAATGGATGTGAAGCATTTTGAGAAATTAAGAACCGAATATTTAAAAGAATACAAAGAATTATGCGATCAACTGCCCAAAGAGGGTAAAACAAAATATGAACAAGCAAGTATATTCAATACGATGCTTAAGTTTTGGTATGATAAGCTCCCAGATGTAACGGGTCAATCCATTAGACATATGAATCCATATAAAACGGCTCGTTATTATTTATGCTCAAGTACTATCAATGAAATGATACCAAAGATGATGATGAGATTACAGGATTTCGACGATAAAGAAAACCCAATCAAACCAATTGAAATAAAACCAGAATAATAAATATTATAAAAATATTATTTTCTACACAATATATATAGAAAATAAAATGACTCAAAATCCTGAAAACATCAATGAATACATGAACAATTTGTTTGCCTACATTGACAAAATAAATGATGAAATCTTCAAATTTATTAATTTCCTTACTGATAATGGCATGTCTAAGGCTGTCAATTATCAGTGGATGGCAAAGTACAGAAAAGTACAACGAGATCTAAATAAGATTGCTAATATGGACGATGAAAATCAGATCCTACAGACTACCTCTCAAGCTGTTATGGCTCTTCAAGAGATACATCAGAGTCTATCCGGTGTCATTGAAAGCTGTATTGAAGATAGTGATGAAGATGGTGAATCTGAGGGTGAATCTGAGGGTGAATCTGATTCAGAAAGTGAAGGAGAAGGAGAAGATGAAGATATAGAAGGAAATGAAGTTGAAGTTGAAGAGGAAGGGGAAGTAAATTAATATATAAAGCGATTATATATGTATCTCAATTGTCACCAATTAAGAAAGCGTTGTAAAAAAAATAATCTACCATATTATTATTGGACGAAGGATAATAAATTCAGATATTATCATAAAGATAAATTAATATATGAGTTAGATAAAATAGGCAAAGTAGATAAAGTTAGGTCATATTTTGCTAGTCGCAGTAAGATTCAACTATATAAAACTGCATTTAGATTTAATATTAAGATTAAACTAACAGATACCAAAAAACAATTAATTAAAAAACTAGTTAAAAAGCATAATAAGCTGTTCATTTTAAAATTCGATTAATTCGAAATTTAAATTTTATTAATACTTAATGACCGAAAGTGTTTATTTTATTTACATGAGAGCTCTACGAAGCTGAGCACGTGTCATGCCTTGTCCACCGACAAGTACACCACCCCTCTTCTTCTTACGTCCTCTTTTTTTCTTACGTCCTCCAGTGTAGACACCACCCCTTCTGGCAGAACCAGTCAAACGGGTAGCAATATCAGCACCAGTCTTGATCAATGGGCCAACACCAGGGATAAACTGACCAACTGCGCCAACAACTGGAGCAATGGTGTGAATTCCTTTCTTGATACCAGACCAGAGAGCTTGCCCAAATTTCTTGAGACCAGTCCAGAAATTTCCACCATATGCATCCTTAATATCCTCATAGTCAACTTCAGGACGTCCTGGAGCGTTAACCACATCTTGTCTGGAAATGACACCAATCTGACTAACACACTGGTTGTTCATGATCGTCCAAGTTCCTTCCTCGACGGTGATAACCATCAATTCAGGAGTGATTGAAGAAGTCTGATTGACGTTAGTAACATTTAAGTCCATCTGGAGCTGGAAAGTTCCCAAAAGACCAGGTGCTTCATCAGGATCGAGTCCGAAATCGAGACCAGGTACCAATTTCAGCACACTTCCGATTGTTCCAACAACTTCATTAGTACCACCAGCCCAGATATTAGTCTCACCATACCACTGAGGATATGAATAATTAAGACCGTTTTTCTTAGAAATGCGATAAAGATCCTGAATTGAAGCAGAACCAAGCAATCCAGAGTTGTTGTTCCAGTTGAGAGAAATACTATTGATACGGCAGTAAGTATCTGTAGTTGTGTAAGTTCTACCAATCTTTTGAATTCTTGCGCAAGCATAAATTGCTTGAGGAATAGACTGAAGCTGAATATTTTGAGTCCTCAAAGTCGTAGAACCACCAGAAGCGAGAGCAACTCCAGGAGAAGTTGGGTACCTCTGAACCTTATAGAAAGGATAGATAGATACTTGCGGGAGAGGAGATACAACGCTAGGAGTAATATATTTAAAAAGCAAAGATGGTTGAGCATAAAAATGAACAACTGGATCAGATGTGAAAGTAGACCCAGAGTTCGTTGCATGACACCAAAGGCGAGTCAAAGAACCAAAGTTGAATGTAAAGTCCATAGTCTGAAGACCGATAAATCCGGCTCTGTCACACTTTCCCCACATGAAAGGAGAAATGTACAAGAACTCACTAGGAGTGAATTCAACAACAGCATTAGTGTTGGTATTTACAACAGAAGTATAAGGGAAGGCACCGCGACCAAGCTCAGGATATACATCAGCGTAACCGGCCAAAGAATTTCGGACGGTTCCGGTAGCATCAGGATACCGTTGATATTGGTCATCCATTTGCGGGCCGATGGAAAGCTCACCATCTCGAATCTCAGCACCAGTATTATATCTGGTAAGAGGATGGATAACATCAGAAATATTGATAGAAGTTGAAGTGTTATTCAAAGTAACATCAATAGAATTCATAACACTCGAAAGACAGTTCTTTCGTGGTGCGTCGAAGCCCGTCTGGAGCAAATTCTGCCCAGGGGGAGCCGTGCCGACAAATGTAACACGTACGGGAGCCCTCAAAGCAAGTTTACGATCCACAATAACTCCGGGGTTAGGAGGCGGGGCAGTAAAAGAAAATGTGGAATCATTGTATGATGTGCTACTTATACTTTTGTATGTTACACGTTGTCCACCGACCAAAATTACGTATTGTCGTTTAGAATTGATCCGAGTAACTGGATCTCTAGCGATTAATGTTTCAACAGGTTGAATTGCAAGTGACATTTTGTATTATATATATTATTAATATATATTTTTTTACAAAATACATATTATATTATTTTTATTATATTTATACTTATACTTATGATGTAAAACTGTCTTTCTTGATAAATAAGAATTTTATACTTACACTCTGTCTATATGGAATTGTTAGAGGATACAATCTTCCTTCCTTATCTCTCCACCAGATTTTTACATCAAAATTACGAAGCGGAGTATTTCCAGTTAAATTAATCAATCTATATGGTCCTTGTGGATAATAAGCCATTGTTGATCTACTATCACCAGCTTCATTCAATAGTGGCTGGAAATCAGTTAACAAACTAACTTGTGTTGGTAACTGTGTTTGTGGATCATTGTTTTGCGTCCACTCTCTATATACACTTAAAGTTCCAGTTGTAAATACTAGATCAAAGAAACTGTTCCAAACATCTAATCCCTTATAATCTTGTTTTAATCTCAAATAAGCCGGATTTGCTGGTGGCGCTGGGATTGTTCCCCCGGGCTTCGCATAAGCATTTATATTATTATTATTTGAAAGTATGAATTGAAAATCCTTACCATTTGTTGCACCTCTACCATAAAAGATATAATTCATATTGACGAAATAAGTCTGTAGCTCATTATTGAGATAAATATCTACATTATTAGTCACATAGTCATAAGGAACAATTAAACTAAACAATTCAGTCTCTGGATCAAAAATAAAATAAGGGGCTTCTGTCATTGGAGCACCAGGATATGCCGTCTTTAGCAAAGTAAAAGCATTTGTAAATGCTTGATTAACCATATCTACAAAATGATTATAAGCATATACACTATAGTAATATGGATGATTAACATCCACATATCCTGGTGTTGGAGGAAGCGGAACATTTGGCGTTCTTGTTTGATAAATTACAGTTTGTTGAAAGTCTGTAGCTGTATATCTTAATGTCACTGAAAAAGGTGTAACATTAATAGCCGGAGGTGCAGGACCAACACCTACATATCCAGTTCCAGAGATAGGACAAATCAATATCGGCGTATCTAATACTGGTACTGTAAATCGCGAAATGGTTAGGTAATAATCTTTTGGATTATCAAGAATAGGAATAGTTCGTTCAATGCTGAATTCGGCGTAAGATAATTGAGTTGGTGCAGTTCTTCCCTCACCTGCTCGAATTTCAACATCGTAATATATTCTGTCACCATCTTCATGCAAATAATCTTTGACGTTATTCATTTATATATATAAATAAATAACATATTTTTTATGATGTAAATGTGGATTTCTTAATAAATAAGAATTTTATACTAACAGTTTGTTTATATGGTATAGTTAATGGATACAAGCGTCCTTGTTTATCTTTCCACCATAATTTAATATCAAAATTTCTAAGTGGAGTATTTCCAGTTAAGTTAATCAATCGATATGGTCCAGATGGATAATAAGCAATCGCCGATCTAATATCACCAGCTTCACTCAACAATGGTTGAAAGTCTGTAATAAGACTAATTTGAGTTGGTTCAAGATTCTGTGGATCATTTGTTTGTGTCCATTCGCGAACTATTGGCAATGTCCCTGTAGTAAATATTAAATCAAAGAAACTGTTGAATACGTCTAGACTTGGATATTCTTGTTCAAATTGTAAATAAGTAGGATTCAATGGTGGTATAGGAATTGTACCTCCGGGCTTCGCATATCCATTATCATTATCTATGATTGTAAATTCGAAATCTTTTCCAGCTGTAGTATTTCTACCATGAAAAGTACCATCAATATTACCAAGATATGTAAGAAGTTCATCATTTACAAATATATCGATAGTCCCAGCACCTACATATAAATACTGACAAACCAAACTAAATAATTCAGTTTCAGGATTATAGATGATATATGGGGCTTCTGTTGGCGGTGCTCCAGGAAATGAAGCTTTAAGACTATTAAAAGCATTAGTGAAAGCAATATTCACCATCTCAACAAAGTGATCGTATGTATACATAGCATAATAATATGGATGATATACATCAATAGCTCCCGGAGTTGTTGGAACTGGTGCAGTTGGGTTCCTTGTTACCCAAACTAGAGTTTGTTGAAAATCTGTACCAGAATAAGTCAATGTGACCGTAAAAGGTGTAACATCAATAGCTGGAGGCGGAGGACCTACACCAACATAACCCGTCCCAGCGATAGGACACATCAATAATGGTGTATCGAGTACTGGTACAGTGAAACGAGAAATTGTCAAATAATAATCTTTTGGTCTATCTAATATTGGAATTGTCCTCTCAATTCTAAATTCAGCATAATTAAGCCCTGTTGGAGATGGTTGACCTTGATCCCATCGCATATCAACATCGTAATATATTCTATCAGTATCTTTGTGCAAATAATCTTTACCGTTATTCATATTATATATTATTACAATACATAATATTTTAAGCAAATCATAATAATGGTTCTGTGGCTAGGGTCACTAAGTAATCAGGGTTAATATATTTAGGTTTCGTCATTAGGTCATGGAATTGATCTTCATCTATGTGTCTACACAATAATCTCATAGCTACCCAGCGACCACATGTATTGATCTTAGGATTAAGTTTCTGGAGCTTATATTGACTGTATCTGACTGGTTCATTACTCATATACAATAAATATGTCAAATGAGGTATTTTATTGTAGTGAAGTTTCCTGAAGTATTCTGGAACATGTTTGATTTCATCATCAGGTTTACATCCGTATGCATCAAAATGTTCTAATGTACCATCATCAGCGCGGAATACTAGCGTCCAATGACCAAAGTTAAGCCTAGATTCATATAATAGAATTACAGCGCCCCATTTTCCTAATGCATCATCAATATTATCATATTTCTGTAATTTGCGATAATTCATCACATTAGCTTTATTATTGACGATTTTCATGACTTCTGTCGTTGAGAGTGGACGAGAAGCCCATTTCTTGATGTCTTTAATACTCATTATATATAATTATTAAAGATATTTTATAAGATATACACTCCTTTAACATACATTACATATTGAGGATATGATTTACTTATTAGAACCCATCTTGATTTGAGATGTAACATCTTTTGGATGGCTTTAGCATCCATTCCTACATATTTCTTAGCAACATAACTAATTTGAGCATTAGCAGATCCAGGAAATACAACCAAAATATCACTTTCATATAATTGGATCTTAGTATTCTTATTGTCTGCTACAAGATGGTTAGAACATGCCACACTACAATGTAACTTCCTACCATTTTCAAGTGCATCCAACATAAGATCATTCATTAGTTCTCTTACCCTTTTATCTCTAATTCTTGCGGTATCATCAAACACTAATAAACAGTTTTCTAAATCTTCTAATTCAAGCGGATCTTCGACTAACTCCTCATGATCCATTTCAACAAATTTAATTCCTTTAAATGCTGGGTCTGGTCTACTATTTCTTTTAAATAAATAGATCTTATTTTTAGGAAATAGCTTCTTGTATTGTCGCATCCAATCTCCCATATTATATGACTTTCCTGAGCCATTTGCTCCGGCTGTATAGTAATTCGTTGATTCTCTATCAGGATTCGGAATCGGCACCATTTTGCCTTTTCTTCCTAATTTTATATCTTTCAACATTTTATTATTCTTTATCTTAAGTACTTCACGTAGTAATTCATCATCTTTACGTGGTCTAACATCACCATTTAATATTCTATATATTCTATCATATTCTTTCATTCTTTGTCTCTTTTTCATCCTCTGAAATACTGGATGACTTAACAAAGTAGTATAATCAAATGGTTCATCGTCATCGAAATCGTCGCCTGTGTTCGTATTTCCATCATTATCGTATAAATTTTGAACATATACAATTTTCCCGTTATATTTACCCCCTTTTATAATCGCTATGGGTCGCCCGGACTTGAATGATAACATCTATATATTATACCTTGATATTTTTTTTATTTTGAAAAAACTTTAAAAAAATATATAGACAATTTTAAATTTGAATACGGTTTTTTCTATATATCTGGTTATTTTGGCACAGTCTATAACTCTAAATATTTCCCTTTTATCGGTAATAATTTGGTCCTATTCGCGTAATCAATAGTTGCTTTATTCATCTTATTGGATAGTTTCAAAATGAGGTTATTGAGCATCATAAGCACCGGATCATACTTTCTCTTATCACCATATTCAGTATCTGCTAAGAGTTCATATAATTCATTAAGAAGATAATAGACATCATCTTCCATATCAAATTCATAGACATTTGCTAATCTCTCTTTCATTTCTTCTACCTCGATCGCCATTTTGTCGTATGGTGGGTTCTGCATAATCTTCATCATATCTTTCAATGCTTTGAGATCTGAAACTACCTGATATGTGATAGACATACCAGAATTGATGAGAGGATTCAATTTTTTCAATACTTTCTTGTCATCAAAAACGACAGCAAGTACCCACATACGCTTAAGAGCTTTGAAAGGACTAAAATAGAATCTTGACATATATTTATGAAGATCATGTTTAATGGCTGTAATATAATCACCCTGTTCAATATTAACTCTCTCTTTATTACCCTGAGCATCGCAAGTGTGGAGAAGAAGAAAGTTTGAAAGTTCAACGAATCGGTCATCTAACCATGACCAAGCATCAATTTTAACGATTTCTGGCTCTTGAATAGCATCAGATAGATTCTTACCTCTACGACCTGGCAAAACCTTATAACCGCTCAATATTTCTTTTGGTTCCCATCTTAAAATATATTTACCTCTTATTGCATCTTCAAGTGCATGCAATTGATCTGGGGTGGGATTAGGTACGACCAAAGACACCATGAAAGAATAATCTTTGTCATTTAAAATACCACGATTATGTAAGTCCGCTAATTGGACACTTATTCTCTCTGGATCATAATCCGCTGTAGTTATCATGAAAGCAGGATCAACACCAGCTTTGAAATCAGCAAACCACATATTAGGATCTCCTTCAATTTGTTTAGTGATTTTCTGTATTTCTCTTACAATTTGCTTAATAGCATCTTTGTGTCCATTACATTTTATAATGTCTTCTCTCATGTCAATATCTCCAGGGTACTTCTGTATCCTATACACATAAGAGCCAACGGGAAGAATGTCAGGGAATTTCTTGGAAGCCATTGCATTAATTGCCTTGATTGTCGGAATGGTATATGAAGAAAGTAACTTCTTTTTTAACATTATATATATTATTAAAAAAGATAAAAATTAAAGGCTTAGTAATAACCATAACCTATTGTTCCATAACCCATCGCACCATAACCAATGCTTCCACCCTTCTTTTTCTTTTTAGGTTTCTTAGCTTTCTTGGTTCCATATTTCTTTCTATATGCTACACCTGCTTTCTTACTTGCTTCAATAGCCTTAAGATTTGGATGTTTCTTGCGGAAGTCAGCCAAGAACTTCATCCATCTATTGAGCTTTACAACCTTCTTTTTCTTTTTGCTATATGTAGCTTTACCCTTATAAATAGCATGAAGATCTTTTTTAGGAAGCTTATGTTTCTTCATCTTCTTAAGGAATAAAATCCATGCATTTTTACGCCAAGCCTTCTTAGTTTTCTTAGTTGATGTACCACCATAAAATCCAGTACCTTCTGGTTCATCAAAACCGTAGTGGTGAGCATAATGTTCAGCGATTGCCTTCTCTTCCTTTAACATCTTCTCGATTATATCATCTTTTATCTGCTTTTGAATTGACTCAACCGGATGAACTTTAGGAATTACCGCTTCAATAGCTTCTTTAATTTCCTTCTTCTTCTCAGCCTTAGGAGCCCTAAGCATAATAGGAATTCTTTTCTTGACAAGAGCATGTGAAACCATCATAGGTTCATCAGCAAATTTCTTATACAAGGGCTTTTCATATGCATAAAGGTCTTGCCAGAATTTCTTAGGCATTCTCTTATGATATTGAATAAATTGAAGCCATAGATTTTTCTTTGCTCCCTTTGCCTTAAGCCTTCCGCCCCTACGTTGATACATTACGCCTTTACCAACTTCTAGTGCCATCTTAGGTGGAACATAGGGATAAGCCTCTTTAACTTCCTGCATATATTGAATAGGATCAAGTCCTCCCATAAGTTCACCTTTACCATAGAACTCTGCACGTGGATAGATTTCAACAGGCATCTTTCCGCCACGTGTACTAAGGGGATGATGAAGGGCACGAGGATGATGAGGATGATAAATTCCGCCTTTCTTCTTTCTCTTTTTAGCCTTCTTCTTTTTTGGTTTCTTCTTTAAACCGTGATGACGTCTATATTCAGTAGCAATTCGCTTAATAGACCATTCAGGATGTTGCCTTCTATATTTAGCAAAAAATTTGTTCCAAGCAGAAGCCTTCTTTTTCTTTCTTCCGCCTAAATTAGAGCTTTCAACAGTACCAAATCTTTTTGTTTGTAATCCTACAAGATTTCTGATGTTGTCTCGCGTTGCACGATACATTGGAGTTGAATACATTATATATATATTTATATAATATATTTTAATTATTTTTCATAATTAGTTTTTATTATTTCGCCATAGGAGTTTACTATATCCCGAATTTTAATAATTAAAGGGGCATCAAGCATTTTTTCAAAGTAAAGGTTAACTTTCCTTGTATTATCCTTTTTCTTGTAAAGGCAATCAAGGTAAAGGTAGTTATCAGGAAATTCCTGATCGAGTTTAAATTGGCATTTATCTAATTCAAAATCACCGTTTATTGCAAATGATAATTCCATTATATATATATTATATATATATATTTTATATTTTATAGAAGAAAAATACTACATTATGCATTTGAACAGTTCCGGCGGTAGGTGATCTCATATCAAATCTAAATTCAAGACTATTTTCAGTTGTAACAGTAACAACCTTGAAGCCTGATACGTTTTGATAAAATGCGCTTGATCCAGGTACATACCAAAAGTTAAGTGGTGATACACCTGTTAATGTACGGACTTCTATATCTCCACCTGTATTTTGAACTCCTGCACTGAAATAACATACATAATCACCCGCAGTTAAGTTAGTAGCCGTAAAAGTAAATGGGTAATCTACGAAAGTAGCCGATGTAGTTGTAAATAGATCTTCTTTCTGTAACCATTGAAGGTTATGCCCGAAAGGATCCTGAGATGCCCAAGTTATAACATTAGATCCATCTTTTTCAATATGTTGTCCTTCAGTAGGAGTAACGCCATGTAAATCTATAACAACACGATCATCACATGTTACAATATCATCAGCGGTTACATTCACTTGATTTGATTCTGCCTCATTAAAATTGCCAACAAGCCAGGATTTATTCTGATCTTTGATTACGTTTTGAATTGACATTGATATATATTATTATTATATATATTAATTTGATTTAATATTTAATCTATTCTGTAAATTATTAATCGTGCCCTTAATAATTGGGTTGTTGCACCACCTGGTGCCCCACAATCAATTCCAAATGTTCTTACCGCTGGTGCTACTGTTGTAATCACATAAAATCCACCTTTCCCCGTATATTTATTTATTGTCGCGCTTCTAAATTCAGAAAGTTGACCGAGTGCACTATCATTTGCTGACCAATAACAATCGGCATGTGTTGATGTTATTTCGGCATAATAATGAACTATATATGTCCCAATAGGCAATGATGGAGTAACAAAAGTAGAAGCAACGGCGGTTGGTGCAGTTGTAACAAATGGTACGGCCTCGTGCTCTGAGAAATGATATTGTACATCTCCAAAAGTTGGGGATGTTACCCAAGCAACATTATTGCTAGCATCTTTCTTTAATTTTTGTCCAATTGTTCCTACACTCCCCTGTAATTCTATATCTCCATCTACTGTTATTGTATCTTGATCGACACAAGCAATTTGACGAGCATTAAGAGTATCAAATTTAGCATTCAACCAATCCTTGGTTTGATTATTTGCGAGGTTTCTGATTGACATTGATATATATTATTATTATATATATTAATTTGTTATTAAATTATTCTTCTATTCTTATCAATAACCATCTAACCCGTCTGATTTCTGTTTGTTGTCCTCCTGTTATGCTTTGAATTTGAAATCTAAAAGTATATGATGCTGGAGTTGTAACTGCAAATATGTACATTGATTGTAGAGTATCATAATTAAGTGAGTTACCTATGATTTTAAATTGTCTAAGTGTTGCACCTGTTGGAATAGTCTGTTGTAATTCTGACATACTGCCTGATCCGGCAACTGCACCTCTTATTTCCATATTAGCATACAAAATATATGTTCCTGCTGATAATACAGAAGTTACAAAAGAGGATGTTCCGGCATCAACCAAAGTACCAGAAGTTGTTGTAAATGTTGAAGCTTCATAAAAAGAAGTATGCTCTTCAAAAGCTCCCAATTGATCTTTTGTCCATATCAAATGATCATCTCCATCAAGGATCATAAGATCTCCTGGATTTCCTGCATTACCTTGTAATATTAATTCTGAACCAGCATCTAACACAATTTTCTTAGTTGCAGGAATAATTAAATTTTTTGCATTTACAGATCCGAACTTAGCATCAAGCCATGATTTGTTGTTATCATTCTGAATGTTTTGAATTGACATTGATATATATATTATTATTATATATATTAATTTCGATTAATTTATATTTATGCTCCTTCAAGTGCTTCAACTCTGGCGGTAAGATCATCAATTAATGCTTTCTGTTCCTTCACTATACCAACCAATCCAGCGACAATACCATTACGTTCAACACCGGCCAAGCCTGTTTTATTAGTTTCGTCATCATAGAAACATAGATTTGGATCTACACTTGCAACATCTTCGGCAATAAAGAAATAATTCCATTTGTTGGCATTCTCTGGTTCCTCTAAATAGTTTTTATTTGTTGTTCCTTGTTCATATTCCCATTTCCTATAATTAAATTTTTTCGGTGTAAGACTGTAAATATATGAAAAATCTTGTATTTCTGATATGTTCATTTTTGATTCTTGTAGCGAAATTAAATACCCCATTTGGCCCGTTGAATTGATATATACATCTCTCGCATTAGCCGTAGATGAATAAACTCGAGGAATAAAGCAATCTGAAACAATATTAAATGACATAGCTGTCCCTACCGTTGTCCAGTTATTTAATACCCATTGATCGCCGGCATTTATTTCTGAACTCCATTTTGGGACTCCCGCAGAATCATAATAAAGAGCACATACATCTGTTGCCGTAGCAGTCCTATTTATTCTCAATATACCATCTCCATTCGTAGCATTTGGATTGATTGTTACATCTCCCGTCCCAGTAGATGATTGTATATCGGAAACCGTTAATTTAGTAGTAACTTGAATAGCACCACTCGATTCATCCATATACAACTGATCTGTATTTGATGAATCTCTAAATGACACTCTACCAGATGCAACTGGTTTAAGATAGATATCTCCGGTATTTAATACATTTGAACCATTTAATGTGAAATTATCTAATATAATTGATCCCTTCGTTGCATTACTTGTTGATCCTATCGTCAAATTTTCAGATGCCCCCGTCCCTCCATACATAGTTTGACCGCCAGATCTCCCAGCAAGTAATTGATATTGTGGATGATCATCGTCATTAAGGCCCCCAAGGGCTCCGTGGTCAGTTGTTGCTGTATATGTCAAAAATATATCAAATGGATTCAAAAATTCAACAATGTTGGCGGTTCCTTCTTGTATAATGACACGGCCGACATATGTTCCATGATCTCCCAGTCTTTCCGGTACATCCGTTATAACTGGTGCGTTTCTTGCATCTGCAATAGCATTTGAGTTCACAGTTCCATAAAGCACAACTACATCGCCATCGGTTTCAACCCATACTTCGTGAAATCCGTATCTATTAGTATTTAAATTTACTAATGACCCTGCTCCACCATCATATTGTGTATTGCTTACAGTGCTTTGACTGGCTATTAAAGTATGTCCGCCGGCGCCATTATCATAATATACATCAAATGTATCAGCACCGGAACTATCAAATGCCGGCCAAGTTATTTTATTTACTTTTAACCATATTGTACCTTGAGTTATTGCAATAGCCAATGCACTGGGTTCGGACATCATTAAACCTGCCGTTCTTAATGCACCAAAGCGATCATATAGCATCATCTGAACTAACCCCGGTACATTTGCAGTTAATTGAAAGTGTTTGGTGATATGCAATTGAGTTGTACTATTTCTTACTATCTCATAGAGCTCAAATAAATTATTCTCATTATCTTTTATGGTATCACCTAATGTAGTGGTAGTAAGTATCACTGGTGTACCAGCATTATAATCTACATATATATATGTTTCATTATTTATGGCTATACTAACACCATTTACCCCCGTTACAGTATATTTTAATGGTACTTCATCTTGTGTATCTGATGTTTTAATTAATATATCACCACCGGCAACATCTACAGTACCATCTAAATTATCAGTAATAGCAAAACCATTAATAACACCCGATGATATTGAAGATGCATATGTATTTATTGCCGTATTTATTCCTTTTTGTGTTACAAGTCTCGTATCTAAATCTGCAGTTAAGTCTGTATCTGTTTGGTTAACAGTTGCACCAACAGAATTTAATCTCATACCTCCAGCACTAAATTGTGTATTTTCTAATGTTACTGTTCCGCCAGAATAATCATTAATAGTATTTACATTAAGCGGACCAGTAGTTAATGACATTGATCCCGACGATTCATCAAATGACATTTGAACAGCACCCCCATCATCCTTAAATCTTATTGATTTACCTAAACTACCTTGTAAATCAAGATCAAATGCTCCACCATCTATTAATTTTGTTTCAACTGAATTAAATTGTACATCTGATATAGTTTGAATATCTTGAACTGTATCTAATACGCCAGCCGTTAATGTTAAATTACTTGATATAGAAGCATCCTTTACATCTTTTGATCCATCAGTATATTGAAGCGCATTACCAGTAGATTGATTTAAATTTAGATTTGTTTGAATATCAATATTATCAATATCTAATGTTTCACCTCCGCGATTTGCTAATGTTACATATTGTGGGTGTGAATCGACTGTCAAATTAATAAGATGAGTATGATCTCCAACAGATGAAACAGGATCAATATCAGTTCCAAAAGGCGATAATATAGCCTCAGGCGTTACAATACCATTTTTACATACAATACGACCAATATATATCGAATGTGGTTGCAATGGTGGATATACTGGTTCTATTGGAGCATTTTCGGCTTGTGATAATGCAGAAAACTCGGCTGTTCCATAAATACTTATTAATTTATCATTGGTTAACATGTAGAAATCTTCAAATGTATAATAATTTAGGGACAGAGGACTCAGTCCTACGGTTGTATCATTCCATTGAGAGTTATTCCATTGTGTAACACCAGTTTGTCTTGTATAAGTGGCTCCAACTCTATAATATCTATTATATGTTGACCCTGTGAATGTATCAATATTTGTAGTTACCAACTTATTATATTTATTCCATATTGTACCAATTGTAACAGTAACATTCTGAACTCCTGTATCACCCAATGCGAGCCCATCAGACCTTGTATTTTGAAATCTTTCATCAAGAAATTGTTGTGTTCGTGCTGTATTGTTATTTGCATATTGAAATGCTTTTTTTATTGTTAATTCGGTTCCTTCTCTCAAAATAACATACAATAGGATTCTATCATTATTATTTATAACTAAAGGATTTAATGTGGATGTTATCCAAGGTGATCCACCATTATAATCTACAAAAACATAGTTATTTTGATTATCAATCATAGAAAAAGCAGTAAGGGGAGCTACCGTTAATTCTTTTATATCATAAGTTGGACCATCCAATACCCTAAGATATACTTGTCCACCCGCTATATCTACTGTTCCATCTAGATTGTCTACAATTGGCTCGAAACCACTAATCACACCTCCATTGAGTGCATTGTTGGCTACATTTAAATAAGAATTGTCATTTAAAATGACATCCTCTTCGACTGTGATCTTATTCACATATATATCAAGCCAGCTTTTTACATTGTCCGTTGTTAGATTCTTAATTGACATATTATATATATTATATTAAGATTTTTCTAAATATAATATATGGTTAGACCAAAAATTGCACCTTTTTTTATTGATTTACTAAAAGAATATACAGAACCTTATGTTTATTATGACTTCGGTAGAAGAAAAGTGGGTGAGGGGCGCCCTATGGGATATTATTTTTGCAAACTCAGCGGATTACGTGAATTTGATCCAGTTACCATATTTACAAAGGATAATATGAAGCGCTTCCATACTCGCAAAGAACTTTTTGAATTTCTGAATAAAGTAGATTATGAAAGATTTAGATTTGCCAAGCACGATCCTAATTTCATAAAAGATAACCACGAATGGATCAAAAAATTATATTACCCTCGAGAGGCTTGGATGAATATTATTAATACACTTAAACGAGTCCGTGAGGATTTGAAGAAGAAATATGATAAAGTCCTCGTTGATTTTCATAAGGAAGATGAAGATGCATTGAATGATTTTAAAGAGTTTATTGACGAATGGGGTGGTCCATTAAATTAATATATTGACTTAGTATATATGCCAGTTCGTCGAGGAAAAGACAGTAAAGGTTATTACTACCGATGGGGCAATCAAAAGAAATACTATTATAAGAAGGGTAGTAAAAGATCCGCGACTATTGCCAAAA